>JAEEGG010006864.1_pt1 | contig 26529 bp, 21 predicted proteins | sample 9134161 | NCBI WGS metagenome assembly JAEEGG01 (sample SAMN16246543, study PRJNA631951) | gut metagenome | biome: gut microbiome; feature: rumen; material: CR-attached | host: Bos | place: Iran: Karaj | collected 2018-10 | reverse complement strand
CTCGGACGCAGGCAGCCCCGCCGAGGGCTACCGCGACAGCAGCGTGCTGGTGGATGACTTCGACGACGACATCCAGCTGCAGCCCATCGAGATCGGTGGCGTGAGGTATGACTATCTGCCGTACGGCGGCGACGACCAATTGCCATGGGACGTGATGAACTGTCTGGGCAAGAACATGGTGACCAGCCAGTGCCAGCTGTTCAACGTGCAGGCGTGCTACGGTCAGGGCATGCGCTTCATCGACCGTGACACCCGCGAGGACACGCAGGATCCTGAGATCAGGAAGTTCTGCCTCAGGAACTCGCTGCATGAGGTGTTCCTGGAGCAGGCCACGGACATGAAGTACTTCTTCCTGACGGTGACCAGGATCGTACTGTCGAGAGACCACTCCAGAATCTTGAAAATCCGGCACATGGAGACATGCTACTGCCGTTTTGCCCGCAAGGGCGGCAACCAGCGCTTTGACTGGATCCTCTACGGCGACTGGCGCAAGAAGAGTTTTTCAACCTTCAAGGTGCAGCCCGTGCCGCTGCTGGACTTCTATGACCCATTAGGCGACCTGATGGTACGCATGGGCAAGGAGCCTGATCCCGCAACGGGCCTGAAACGCCCTGTGCCCAAGGATGGCAGGGACTGTGAGTTTGCCATCGTATGTCGCATGGCCACGCCGGGCAGACAACTCTACTCCAGACCTTACTACTTCTCGGTTTTCCGCGACTCGTGGTTCGATATCTACGAGCTGATAGGACTGGGCAAGCGCTATATGATCAAGAATACCTCTGCCCCGCGTCTGCAGATCGAGGTGCATGCTGACTACTGGGATACCGTCTGCGACAACGAGGGCGTCACGGATGAGGATGAGCGCAAGGAGCGTATCAAGCAGGAAAAGCAGAATATCATCGACTTCGTCTGCGGTCCGAAGAATGCCGGCAAGGCGCTGATCAGCGGCTACTACGTGGATCCTTCGGGCAAGGAGCACTCCATGGTTCGCGTCATCAACCTGAACCAGGGAAAGAAAGAGGGCGGCGACTGGGCCGACGACATGCAGGAGGCAGCCAACACGCTGTGCTTCGGCTTCGGCGTGCACCCTAATCTAATCGGTGCCACACCAGGCAAGAGCCAGATGAACAATTCGGGCTCGGATAAGCGCGAGCTGTTCACCATGAAACAGGCTATGGAAAAGCCGTTCCACGATGTGATGATGAAGCCCTACCACGTTGTGCTGCACTACAACGGGTGGAGCGAGAAGGTGACCGTCGATGTGCCCATTCTGAAGCTCACCACCCTTGATGAGAATACTGATGCAAAGGAAGTAACCAATAATAATGAAGGCAATGGAAATAACCAAGATTGAATTTGAGGCGATACTGTCGGTGGCAACGTCCTCCCATGTGGAGGTATACGAGAAGGTGGAGCCGCATTTCATGGCGGCCTATGATGAGTGTAAGGCAGACGTTCTCGGGGATGTGGGAACGTCTGCCGCCGAGGACGGGCAGCACGAGCAATTGGGAAAGGACGTGAAGCGATGGGTAGCCCTGCAGGCGTTCCTCGCCGTGTTCCGACAACTCGACCTGGTACTGACGCCCACCGGCTTCGGTGTGGTCAGCACACAGCAGATGGCTCCTGCCTCGAAGCAGCGCGTGGATGCCCTGATAGGCCACCTGCGCGACAGTACACTGATTGCCCACGGCAAACTGCTGTCTTCGCTCTGCCGTATAAGCGGATGGGGCAAGACAGAGCAGGCCAGGGAGAATATCGACACGCTATTCTATGACTTCCGGATGCTGCAGAAGATGCAGGGGCCTGCGGCCTCGCACCTTGACTGGCAGGCTTCACAGCAAAAAATAGCGGAAGCCGATGAGATGCTGCGCCGCAAGCTGAGCACCCAGTATATGGACCATCTGCTGAATGCCGTGCGCTGTAATACGGAGACTGTCGATGACCATCCCGTCATCTTCCAGTGCCGCCACATCATCAACCTGTGGATATCGGGCAATCAGGATGCCGTCAGGATGAAGACGGGTCGCCTGCTGAACATGCTCGACGCCGATCTGGAGAAATATACTATCTATGGAGAATTCGGATACCCAGTAAACCATCATGAGACTTTTCAGAATACTCAGGACGCACCGGCCTACTTTTTTGGCTGACGGTTCGATAGACCTCTATGCGCCCACGTCGTGGCAGAAGATGACGCAGGAGCAGCTGCGCTATGTGCTGACGCTGCTGTCGCTGTTCGAGGATCTGACTACGGTCAAGACATACATGTTCGTCAGGCTGACGGGCATCCATATCGAGGGCTATACCGTGCGGACGTCGCACGATGAGCCCAAGCAGTACCGCTGCTGGTTCCGCCCTGCATGGTGGAAGCCGCGCCGATGGTTCTCCCTCGAGACGTGGCAGGTGCAGAGCTTCATCCGGCAGTTTGACTTCATTGACCCGTTCGACGGCATGGATGTGCGGCTGGAGCGCATTCACGGCTGTCGGGCGGTCGATGATATCCTGGACCACTACCCCTTCGGCGACTACCTCATGGCGGAGCAGTACTACCAGCTGGCCGTCAGCAGCGGGAAGCCGGAGATGATAGAACGCCTGGCGTGCTTCCTCTACGTGAAGCGTAACGGCAGGCACCCTAAGCGACTGTCGCTCTCTCCCGCTGAACAGATGGGCACGCTACGCTGGTTTGCCCACATCAAGAGCGAGTTCGCAGGGCGCTGGCCGCACTTCTTCAGGAAGGTGGATGCCGATATCGAAGAGCTGGACATCGACCTGATGGGCGCCATGGACGCACAGATCCGTGCGCTTACCGAGGGTGACATCACCAAGGAGGAGACCATCAAGGCCCTGCCCTGCTGGCGTGCGCTGACAGAACTGAATGAGAAGGCCCGCGAGGCCAAGGAGTTTCACGAAAAATACGATAAGAAATGATATTCGACGCACTACACTACTTCGAGACGCTTGCCAGTCAGAACAAGCTCTGCATGGAGAATGGTTTCAAACCGGTATTCTGCTCAGGCCCCGAGAGCATCGAGGGCATCATGCAGGAGTTCCAGAAGACGGCCAACTTCGTGATGATCGACGACACCACCGACCAGAACCTGTATTCGGAAGGTGTCTCGTACTTCAAGCGCCGCGTCTATACGGTCTTCGTCCTGGCTTCCTACAAGTGGGATGACATGGCAGACCGCGAAGAGAAGCTGAACCTCTGCAGGGAAATCTTCAAGCAGTTCGTGCGCCGAATGATCTGGGACAGGGCAAGGCAAGAGAACGAGGATGACGACATCACCTTCCTCAATGTCGAGAAGGTGTACTCCAAGGAGTTCGGACGATACACGATGAATGGTGTCACGGGACTCTACTTCATGGTGGAAAACGATGAGCCGGAATCGATGGAGTATGAGGATGAGCTCCAGATGGAAAGCGAGTGGGAAATAGAGTAAGGAGGTAGCAAATGGGAACGATGCCTGAAAGACTCGGAAAGCGAGTGGACGGATTCGGCAGAAGCCGAAAAAAACACTACTTCAACGAGCAAGAAATAAGACTGTATGAGCGGGAATGGTCGAGGATGATGGTTAACATCTGGATAGAAAAGATCGTTCAACTGAACATTACAGACACTGGCGCACTTCAAAACTCATTTGAAGAACTGGTGACCACAGGAAAGGTGACTACCATCGAGCACAAATTCCTACAATACGGAATCTTTGTGGCTGCCGGTGTCAGCCCTGCCTTTGTTTGGAAGTACTGGGCTGGCAACAAACCGAAAGGCTATAGCGGAAACACCCCACGCGAGCGCATCGGTGATTCTGGACAACTAGAGTTCCTCGACAAATCCTACCGTCAGGAACATGGCCTTGACGAACCAAAGAAAGTCGGTCCCTCGTGGGGTGGCCGTGTGGCCGGTGGCACGCCCAAGGGCAAGCGCGACTGGTTCTTCAGGAAATACTACTATTCGATCCGTCGCATGAACCTCACCGAGGCTGAGTTCTACGGCAGGGCATACCAAGGCCTGATGTCCTCGTTCCTCGACGAACTGTTCACAGGCACCATCCGGAGCAACCGCTTCTGATGTATTTTTATTCCACAGGGGAAATATGTAAGTTTGCAGAAAAATAAACGATATGGCTGATACAAGCATACTGAGGACAATGTTCGAGGGCATCCGCGATGAGAGGCGGACGGCAGCGAACACGGCGGTAAGGATAGGCAATGCCTTCCTCGCCCTGCTCGACATGCTTGACGGCCTTGACCTTGATGACAAATACCTGTCAAAGGTCAACGATGATGTCGCACAGGGTGTCATCACCTTCCTGAACGGCCTGCTGTTGGGTGACGGCACATACGGCATCGACGGAAACGGGGCCGCACAGCTGCTCTCCATCGTGTTCGACAATGTCCTGAAAAGCAAGGATGCCCGCAGGGGATTCAATGACGGTAAAGGTATTTACATGGACGCCCGTGAAGGGCTGATACAGACAGGTGGACTTGAGGTGACAGGATTCATGCGCATCATGGAACTGATCATCAACCGCCTGCAGCTGATGGAGTCGGACTACTCCTTCACCGAAGGCGGCGAGATAGAGCACGTGGACTATACCAACGACGGCCGTCTGGTACTCCACATGCACAAGCGCCATGACAATGACATCACCCCGTTCTATGAGGGCGATATCCTCTATGCCAAGATCAATGACCTGCTGCCACCCGGCACGGTACCCGCAGGTCACACCGCCACGAAGCACGGCAGCTATTTCACGTCGTGGATGAGGGTGGACAGCGTGGACCAGGCAGAGAACACGCTTACGGTGTCGCTCTACCAGAGTCAGACGGCCGGTGGCGACCCGATAGTGCCGGGAGGCCGTAACTTCACACCCTACGGCACGCCCATCATGGGCAATGACCATCCTTCCGTTGCCGTCAATTCGGAGAAAGTCATCGTTACTGGTGAGCATATCCTGGAAGAGACCGGCTTCGACTGCAGCATCAACGTCACACGCCACGGCAATGTAGCATCCTCGCCTGACGCGCAAGTCAGGGAACTGCAGAGACAGCGCCAGCAGTCGTGGGTGCTCTCCACGACAGACCAGCGCCTGTCGTACTACTGGCGGGTGGACCAGCCGATCATCCGCGATGACAACTATGCGCTGTGCCTGGGCATCCTGCCGAACCTTGCGAACCTGCCGTCAACAAGGGATCCGGAGATGCCGTCGCTCTATATCAACACGATATTCTACGAGAACAGCCACCATATCTACTACCCGTCGAGAATCGTCAAGGAAGACCGGGGGGAGTGGACGCAAAACCCCACGGCGGAATACACAGGCCCCTCTGGGACATACACACCCGACGGGACACTCAGCCAGGCAGACCAGCAGATGGTGGGCAGCGGCGGGACATTCACCAGCGGCCAGATGATCAGCGAGCCGTACCACTGTGAGGGCGTGACCCGTAACACATGGCTCACCTGCCGTCTGTCTCCCGCATGGAGCAACCTGACGGACAATCAGCTGCTCGGGAAGATCCGGGTGGAATGGCACCTCGACCTCGAGACGAGCCGCGCATGGAGATACGGATCGCTGTGGGAATGCCTTGCAGAGGGGACGGCAGAGGAGCCGTGGCTTACAAGCACGGGATGGCTCTGCCTGAACAGCGGCTCGGTGACACTGAGGATCGCCGTGTCGAAGCGGTTCCTCAGACAGTCGGACATCACCGGGGGCAGGGTGGCCACCACGCTGTCTTTCGTGCTCACCATCGGAGGCACCGACATAACGTCGCGCGTCACCGCCGGCATGGCGGTATGGACCAGACAGTCGAGCGGAGCCGACAGTGAGGCCGCCCTGGGCACTGAGGCCAGGGCGCTCTACGAGGCTGACGTGATATGGAATACGGCACACAGGTACGGAAACTTGTCGCTGCCCATCACAGCCAATGACCTGCCGTCGAACTGGAACACGGCCAAGGAGGTGCAGTTCACCCTGACAGTCACCATCGGTGGGGAAACGAGGTCAAGAGCAATAAGAGTACATTAAAACAGGAAATTATGAGTCAGATATTAACAGACGAGGCGGTCATCCTCTATGAACCGATACAGACCACATTCGACGTGCTGGTGAGGGGAGGGTCCCTGACACAGCAGCAGGACATGATTACGGGGCAGTTCGACCCTGACAGGCAGCGGTTCCCCATCATCCTGGAGCCTACGCTGCTGGTGACCGATCCGAACACGGGACGCAAAGGTGTCGAGGAAATCGGGTTCTGTCTCGTGAACTGGTATACGGTAGCCGCCAACGGCACAAGGACGGAGATAACATCGACAGACACCCAGAACGATGACTATGCCAAGGACGGCAAGGCACTCGTGGTGCATGCAAACATTCCTGCAGGTCAGCTACAGGGGCTCTACGTGGAAGTGCAGTACCCGAATGCCGCACTCGGCAATAACCTGAAGTTCGAGCGCAAGCTCACACTCTCCACCTCTGCCATGACCAGCTTCGACCCGATGCTCACGATAGACGTGCCGAACCTTGTGACGGTCAACCCGTTCCACATGGGCGAGACCGTCACACGCACCATCACGGCATCTTTCTTTGCCGGCAAGCAGGATATCAGCACACACGCGAAGGTCATCTATCAGTGGGAGATCCTGGACGGCAATGCCTACAGGGCCATCGCGGACACGGACGTGGAGGTAGATTCGGTATCCACGCGCTCGGTAACCGTCAACGGTACGGCTACGACCGTACACTACCGGACGATCGTCCTCAGGCTGGAATGCATCAAGTCGTGCAAGATCCGCTGCACGGCATACCATGCCGACATCAGCGACTCCCAGTTCCGCAGGAGCGTCACCTTCACCGTTGACAGGAAGATGTACGGCGCAAGGCCGGGGGTGAGGGTAGTCAGGGGTAAGCACCTGAAGGGTCTCACAACAGAGTCGGAGGCAGAGTTCTCGGTACTGGTGAACTCAAACCTCATCGACAACCCGATGGACTTCTTCAATGTGCACTGGAAGTTCTACAGGCTGTCCGGCACCGCGAGACAGAACGAGACGGACCTTGGATGGGGACAGTCGGCCACGGCAGCACGTTCCCTGTCCGGTACCGACAAGACGAAGAAGCCGACCTTCGAGGCAGAGGTGTACTCATTGGGCGAATATGCACTGCTGGAGGATGACAACGGCGACATCATCGAGGATGATGACAGCACCGACCTCGTGATCGGGCAGTATCTGGAGGATAAAACATATACATAACATAGAATCGGGAATATGAATGATTATCTTGTACCAAGGGAGATCGCAGAGGCTCTAGGCCTCGTGAAGATCAGGAAATCAACGCAGCAGGGTCTGTTCCTGCTGTCGGAGAGCGACCTTCTGGCATACGGGCTGCAGAAGGCCGTCGATGAAGGCGCCATAGTGCTTTCCAGTGCTGGCGTGAGAGTTGAGCCGGAAACCGAAATAGATGGAGGCAGTGGAGAAACTCCGCCAGACAGCGGTTCGGTGGAAGAGGGCGGTGACACTCCGCCGGAAGAGATCGGTACCGGAGATGATCCCGGAGAGGAGGAAACACAGACGGCTGGGGATCCTACGGACAGTGACACCTCCGGAGATCGAGAGGAAACTCCTGCAGCGGAGGAAGAAGGGAATGACAGTGATGAACCAGAAAACAATGAGGAGGAAAGCGTATGATCATACAAGACGTTGACCAGCTGGTATGTATTGATGAGAGCGACAGCTTCGCATCATCGATGGGTATGGCGTTCCCCACAGACGCGGGTAACGCACAGTATTACGAGAAGACCGGCGACACGGTATCCAAGGTGTCTCCGTCATTCTCTGATGCCAATAACAAGCGGCTGATATTCTTCCCTCAGATATTCTCAGCCATAGGCAACCAGTATCTGACTCCGGGAAGCAATGACATCTTCACCTTCCGCCTGAACAACCTCACAGCGGAGAATGCCATCATCGCCCAGGGAACGCTGGCACAGTTCTCTGGAGGCACCGCACTGGTGAACGGCAGCCGTGTGTGGAGCACTGCCGAACAGGGCAAGGCGCAGACATACGCCCAGGTGTTCAAGGCCATGACACACACCTTCAACGGTATCACCGTGCCTGCGCTGGCCATCATCGGAGATCCGGCATACGGCACACAGGCCGACATGCAAATCTATTGCACCTGCAATTTCGACAATGGCAATATCAGCTGCAAGGGCGACATGGAGATTCGCCCCATGAGCGAGACGGCATTCAAGGTGGTCATCGAGGCATCGAGCAGCCTTGGAGGCAATGACCAGGTGATTGACAACTCCTCGGAGTACATCATGCTGACAGCCTCGCTCCTGAAGAACGGCTCGGCTAACGGTGTCAGCGGTGCCACCTTCAAATGGTGGAAGCTGGAGGACAAGGATGATGAGAGCAAGAAACTGACTGCAGAGACCGGACACCCCGAGAAACTGAAGGTCACGGAGTCCATGGTGAACGGACATCAGGAGTTCGTCGTCGGTGTCGTCTATGGAGGAAGCACCTACTATGCGTCGATCACCGTCAATGACATTCAGGACCAGTGGACCATCAACAAGGGTCGCACGGTCTATGCTGACTCACAGAAGAACAGTACAGTGGAGAACTCCAACGTCATCAGGCTGCCGAACGTCGTCTCATACAGCCCGTCAGTCGTGGATTCCCATACAGGCGCCGCATATAGCGGTGCAGGCTCATGGACGTTCAACTTCGTCCTGAAGGACAACAACAAGAACACCATCTTGACGTCAAGCGTCGTGCCATTCGAAGTGCCGGGATCCACCGTCAGGCAATATGGAGGCGTGAACGTACATATAACGGCAACAAACAGCAGCATATAATATGAAACTGGTGACAACAGACACGCTGGATTATGTCGAGAGCGCAAAGTCTTTCGACATCGTGGCTTCACCGAACGGTCTGGTCTATGACCCTGAGACCGGGGCGATGGAGCAGGACACCATCCAAGTCGAAGTGTGGCGCGTCGATCCGGACACAGAGCCGGGAAGGACACGTGTCGTCTGCCTGAATACCTATGGGCTCACACTGTCGGCAACGGCAGGTGGCGCGAATGTCGACACGAGCGCTGAGGAGAAGGAGGCGACCGTTACATACGAGGACTATGACGGTGAGATGCTGACTTTTGCCGAGCTTGTGGAAGAATTCAATGAGGTCCTCGACGTGGAGATCGACGCTTCAAAGGGGGTCTACAAGTATCTTGAGGATTACTTCAACTATGCTTACACGGAGTGGAACGACAACAACTCTGCACTGTTCAGAGCGGATACCTATCCGGAAGTGTACAACTACCGTGGTGACGACAGGACGTATTTCGCGGTGTCATACAACGCCATGCAGTCATGGCTGATGGCGATGTGCCTTTCAGAGCTTGTGCCGACAGCGGATACTTACAATGACAACACGGGTGAATGGTCGAAGACCAACAAGCAGACCGAACTGTTTGCAAAGGCATACGATCTCGCTGGCGGTGCCTCCGTACCGCTCTATGGCAGCTTCGACATTCACGCGGACCCGATGATAGCGCGGCTTGCCGCAAGTGCCGTCTACGCCATAGTGAGGGGAAGGTATGAATTTGCCGAGATAAACACATACAGGGATCAGCTTGGCGGGGATTATATCCGTGCATCGAAATGGGAAGAATTAGGATTTGAGCACACCAGGGTTCCTGCAACAGGAGATCCCAAGCGTGGATATCAGGTAACCAGAATCGGCTATACGGTGAACACAGGTCTGTTTATTCCGAATGCACCGGGCCCCAGGGTAGCGAATTCCGTTTGTGATAGTCTGCCGCATCCGAAAGACGGGCATCCTGAGCTCGTGCAACTGTTCAATCCGGTAACCGGCAACTACCTTGTCGACGAGGCGGCCGACCAGAATGCCGTCGACAACTACGACATGAACTCGCAGACGCCGTTGTCGAAATGGAAGTCGTACAGTCTTGAGAAGCAACAGCGGCTCATTCAGGTTGGAGTAACACCCTCTGCCTCTTTGGTCTACATGCTGGGGCCTGAGATCCCCGTAGAGCTGGTGCTTGATCCGTCTACCGGAGACCTGCCTAAAGATCAGTGGTGGGAGTATAGGAGATTCGTGTTCAGACGTGCCTCAAAGAACAACGGGCTTACCCTAAAAGGGCCTTTCAGCAGTCTTTCGGATAAAATAAACTACTTCTACCTTGACCAGGACTTTAATAGCCAGGAACAATACGACCCGTACAAGTCGGAGGTGATGAGGTTCATAGACACAGTGATCAAGGTGGGTGACGAGTTCAGGAAACCAACATACGACCCGAACTACGGAAGGAGAAGGCCTGGATCTGAGGACAGCCTGAATCCGCAGCGCAGCAGAGGTGAGGAGGCAGGAAAGGACAAGGGATCAGACGAGGACATGATATTCAACTCGTCGCTGGTCATCCTGGCCGCAGAGACCAGGCTGATGGTGAACAAGGCGACCATCAGCGCGACAGAGAACGGATTCTCACAGGATGCCCCCACGTCATATCCCTCCGGCCATGCGTCACAGTCATGGGCGCTGGCCCTCATGCTCGGGCAGATGAAGTCGTACGGCAGCGACACTTCAAGCATCATCGAATATATCCGCGGGGCCTATGAGTTCTCCGTGAACCGTGTCCTCGGCCGCTTTCACTGGAACTCAGATATCATCTACGGCCGCCTGTTCGGGACGATGGCGCTCCCCATCCTCAACGCCATGGATGGCCTGCAGCCCGGTTACAGGGTGACACGCGATGCCGTCATCAACGGACAGGGTGGAGGCAGCGGAAGCGCGTCCGTCGAATACAACAGCGGGGGCGGCAGTACAGGCTCCATCACCATCATCGTGAACAACAACACCTCCGGAACCATCAGCATCAACGGACGCTTCGGCTTCTTCCTGAAAAACGGCAGTGCAATAGCGCAGACGAGCATGCCCGAGGAACCAAGCCTGGCCCGTGACATCCCGGCAGGACAGTCGTCGGGACAGATGGTATATCCGTTAAGTCAGGATGACCTCCAGAAGGTAGGACTCCCGTTTATCGAGGATGCTTTTGATTTGGGAACCAATGTCGTCGTATATGACGGCAGCGGCAATTCCGTAAACCTGAGAGTCAACGCTTTTTCTACATCGCAAACATTCACGGATGGTGGCACCTATACACTCAACATAGGCGGGAACAGTCCGAGCACAGTGTCCGGAGGTGGCAGCGGTGCCGGAACCACGATAGCATTCAGCCTGAAGAACAATTCCGGCAGGTCCATCGTAATACAGCCTTCCCTGAGGTTTGTCCTTAAGCATAACGGCGTAACGGCCAGAACGGAAAAACTTGTCCTGAGGCAGGGCGTTGACAGCATTGCCATAGCTAACGGCGAGACCGAATCGTTCTATGGCATAGCGGTCGACCAGGTAAGTGCAGAATTGCTGGAATGCAGGTTCGCCGGAGCTGACGAGCTGGACGGGTATCCAGGCAACGCGATGATATATGACACAGACGGTGTCGCGGAGACCTATAAGATGCCGATGTTCCCGACATCGGACAGGTTCGCATATGGGGCTACGTATTCCATTGTACTCGGAGGCGGCTCGCCGACACCGACACCAAATCCAACGCCGCCATCTGGAGGCAACCCCGTCATCACCATCGGCGTGAGGATATACAATGCCCATGGATCCGCCGTCACGCTGGACGGCGACCTGAAGCTCACCCTCGGCAACCCGGACCACAACGGGAACTACCTTGGATGGTATGGCGCTTATACAGGAACACCGCATCTCCGCTTCAGCCCCGGGGAAGTCACTTTGGCGGCAGGTGAGACGAGGACTTTCTACGGCGTCACATGGCGCGACGAAGAGACAGGATGCGGTTTCGGCGGAAAGAGTCCTGCGGACACTGCAGAGCTTGCCGTATCTGGGCGGCCGAGGAACGTGCTGCTCTACGTAGGCGGCAACTCCGAGGTCTACCTGTGCGACAACATGAGTCCTGACATAGAGCTTCAGGAAGGCGGTGTCTATGACATCACAATCAGATAAATACAGAACAATGGCAACGATAACAGAGAAATGGACGCTTAAGACGGACCACAGGAATATTGTACGGGATGCGAACGGCTCATACTCGCATGCAAGGGTGACGGCCTCATTCGCAAAGACCGTGAACGGAACGACCACGCAAAGTCCCTCCGACGGGACCCTGGAGTATTCCTTCGACGGATTGAGCTATGCTGCAGGCAACAGTGTGCTGGCATCGGATATCTACGCAAACGGCGGGACGGTGGTGTTCCGGCTCACCGTCCGTGGCAGCGTAGTGCTGACCAACACCGTCAGCGTCGTTCCGGCAAGCGGCGGGGCAGTGCCCATCAGCTATAGCAACGGGCAGGCCGTCATCACGGTACCTGCAGAAGTGGCAAAAGCCAACGACAACATCACGATCATCCTGGAGAAAGGCACGGGCGCGGCCAGGATGACAGAGGCGGCGAAGACCGTCACGCTTACTCCCGCAGGGACACCGGGGGCATCTTCGGCTACGCTCGACATCTCCCCATCATCATTCTTCATTCCCGCAGACAGCAACGGACGATGCCGTGCATCCTTCTCCAAGACCTGTACGGTCAGGATGTTCGTCAACAACCGGCAGGCCAGCATAACGGAGTTCACATACACGAAGCAGGGAATGTCGGGAGCAACGGTAAGTGCGTCACAGATACCGTCAGGAGGCGTGGCTGGATACGCCTTCGGGATCAGGGTCAACTCAGGCACCTCCGAGGAGAGCTACGGCGGCTTCCTCAAGATAACGGTGACCGGAAATGTGGGCAACAAGTCCTACAAGGCTTTCGGTACCGTATCAGTCGAAGGGAACCGCAAAGGTGACAGCGGCGGATCGGGGCAGGGCGCTCCCGGTCCCATGTGCTATCCCACAGGCGAGTATAGTGAAAATATCATATACATGCAGGAAAGAGACAGTGCCGGGAATGTCATCTGCACTCCGGCCGTCGAGGTTCCCGTGGAAGGCAGCAGCACGTCGGAACTGTGGTACCTCGATGCCCTCACGAATGTCATCAACGGCACACATGTCGGACCGAAGGACAACAACCAGGCCGTCTGGAAACAGGGACTGAGCGGCTACAACCTCATCCGCACGAAGTATCTCTTCGCCGACTTCGGCAATATCGGATCCTTCGTCATCTGCGGAGACTGGCTGATAAGCCAGGCCGGCGAGTACTGGGAGAGTGCATCCGTACACTATGCCGTCAACGGGGGGACTTCCCATTATACGGCATTCAAGGGCGCAGACCCGCTCGGGACGGGAGCCGAAGGCTATCCATGCTTCGCACCGAACTTCGCCCTCGACGGCATGACCGGCAAGGGCTACACGAAGAACTGGCGTTTCTCCGGCAATATCTACATGCCACTGACGAGTATAAATGCTTCCAATTACAACACCACATACGGAACGATTGATGATGACGGGAATCTCAGGATCAACCTGAAGAACACGAATAACAGCATACAGATAGAGAGCATCCCGAACACCTATAAGCTGAAAATGGTCCTGCCGGACATTGCAGACGCAGACCTGGGATGCGAGATTATCATCCTGAACGTCTCAGGTGGCAACCTCCAGTTCCTCTCGACCAGTAAAATCTATACCGGCAACTTCAATGGCGGATACGTGGGCGCCCTCCTGCTGCAAGACAACGAGTTTGTCAAGCTCAAGGCAGTAAAAATTGAAGATGCCGGATTTAACCTGTATATCGTGATAGGGGGCGGCAGCATCGCAAGGTCAGGCGGTCACCTGCCAGCCCAGCTTCAATAAGATTAACAAATTAAAATGCAAAGATTATGGCAAGAAAGAAACTGAAGGCGGCAATCGCCGCCCTACTTACAAGAAGTTCCAGCTTAGCGTCAGGTAACAAGATTCCATTCAGTGACGCAGACGGTCTCCTTAAAGGTCAGGTGTCTTTAGCAGACCTACAGGGAATCCTGGAGAAACTTCGTAAGGATGGTGCGCCGAGACTCGGCGGCAGCGTGTTTATCGCAACCATAGAAGACAATTACTATCGCTTCTGGTTGCCGGAATACTTCGCTGCATCCAATGCGGCCAATGCCGTAGGCGTAATGGTGAAGGACGGGGACAACCACATCATCATCGCAAAGGACGAGGCACCAACCACCATGAACTGGTCGACATCGAACGTCACCGGAGGTACGACAAACTGTGGTCGCGAGGCCGCCATGAAGGATCACGACGGAAGGGCAAAGACCACGACCGTAGTCAACACACTGGGCGACAACGGACTAGTTGCAAAGTACTGTCAAAACTATTATCCGTCCAATATGGCAGAGAACAACCAGTTCTTCGGCAAGGGAAGATGGTGGGCACCAGCCGCCGGAGACCTCTGGATGATGTACCAGCACTTTAACGAAATTAATTATGCGTTAAGTTTAATTAACGGTACACCTCTGTCCCGTTCGGCATATTGGTCAATCACCGAGCATTCACCTACGATTGCCTGTTATCTGTATTTCACTATTGGCCATTTCACCAGCAGCGACAGGAGTACTACTTCGTACAGAGTACGGCCGGTGTCGGCATTTTATTAACTCTTTATCTCTTTAAATCTTTAACTCTTTTTAAAGATTCAGAAGGATCGGCCGTCAGGCCGATTTTTTTTTCGAAGAAAAATTATGGGGTATATCTTCTTCAGTCAGATTTTTCTTCGTACCTTTGCAGCGCAAAATGTAATCACAATATCTGTCATGCTGGCAAAGGAGACAAAGGTGTACCGCGACACACTCCTCTTCGTTGACGAACTGATGCGTATCACCATCAACTTCAAGAGGGAGTACCGTCGCACGCTGGCCGAGAGACTTGAAAACAAGTCCCTCGAACTGATTGACTACATCGTACTGGCTAACTCCAGCATGGAGCACCGCCTGTACTATCTGCAGCAGTTCACGGTCTGCTTCGAACAGGTGAATGCACTCCTGGATCTCGCAGTCCGCCGCAGACAGGTATCCATGAAACAGGAATCAAACCTCGCGCGTATGATGGAAGGTATAGGACGCCAGATATCTGGCTGGAAGAAGTCTGCCTCAGGGAGGCAGAGCCAAGGGGCACCTTAGCCCAAGGGCGGGTGTGAGTATTTCTTCCTTTAAATGGTCCGCGTGCTGTCATTTACAGCTAAGAACAAGGTAATCGCGGAAGCACACCGAGAATTCAACAACGAATGCCTGGAATCTGAATTTCAATAATGGCAATTTCAACAACAACAACAAGAGTACTAATTCGTACAGAGTACGGCCGGTGTCGGAATCTAAGGAAAGAAAACTAATATATGGTTACAGACGAGGATATGTTCGAAGCCTATTACGACTGCCTGAAGCATAAGGGCAGTTCGCCCAGCACGATAAACTACATGCTGGACCATAGGCAGGATCTCATAAGGCTTGCCGACGAGATCAACAGCCGGACATACCATCCAACCACAAGCATCGCGTTCGTCGTTACCAGACCAAAGTACCGCGAGGTTTTTGCCGCAAACTTCCGTGACAGGGTGGTTCACCATCTCATAGCGCTTCGCATAGAACCGCTGCTGGAGGCGGTGTTCAGCGACCGTACGTTCAACTGCCGCAAGGAGAAAGGAGTGCTGTATGGCGTGGCCATGCTGAAGGAGGACATCCGTCAGTGTTCGCATGACTACACTCAGGACTGCTACATCATGCGGCTCGACATGAAGGGATTCTTCATGAGCATAGACAAGCAGCTGCTCGACTCCATGCTGCAGGAGTTCATCACGGAGAAATATGACGGTCACGACAAAGAGGAAATCCTATGGCTTGCACACGTCACCGTCATGCATCGTCCGGAGCTTGACTGTGAGCGCAGGTCGGGCATGGAGCGATGGAAGCGCCTGCCGCCCAACAAGTCGCTCTTCACGAACGGAGACGGGCAGGGACTTCCCATCGGCAACCTCTCCAGCCAACTGTTCGCCAACTTCCTCCTGAACCGTCTCGACTGGTATCTGGAGAAAGACCTTGGCTTTCAGTTCCACGGGCGGTACGTGGATGACTTCTATGTCATACACGAGAGCAAGCAAAGGTTACTGGATGCCGTACCGAAGATCAGGGTGATGCTCCGTGAGCAGTGCCGGGCAGAACTGCACCCTGACAAATTCTATATACAGCACTATTCCAAGGGAATCAAGTTCACCGGATCCGTGGTGAAGTTCGGCCGCGTTTATCCAGCCAAACGCACGGTAGGCAACTTTATGACCTCCATCTACAAGCTGAACAAGGCAAAGGACGTGGAAGAGATTAGGGACTGCATTCAGAGCGTGAACAGTTACCTGGGCATCCTGCGCCACACGGACAGCTACGCCATCAGGCGCAGGGTTCTGGGGATGATAGACGAGCGGCTGTGGCAGTACATCTACATCAAAGGGCACTTCGAGATCCTGTGCCTGAAGGAAAAACACAAGAAGGTCGAGATCCCGTGGAGGGACAAGGGACTGCAGGTCTACTACATGAAAGACCCCATCAACTGGAAATTGCTGGAAGAGGATGATCCGGTGATCTGACACCGTATTTTTACAGCCAGTATTTTCTTTCTACTTTTGCAAAAGCAAATATCAAAGGATATGAAAGAAAATACAAAAGACTGGATCCACTACACCTCGGCCGTCGCTCTGATCATATCATCGATCGTCATGGCCTTCGTGTCGTTTTTCATGACCGAAGATATCGGTCCCGGTCCGCTGACATACATCGGCGAGGCTCTGTCTGCAGCACTCGGACTGTTCGGTATCGGTATCTATGCGGTCAACAAGATCAATTCCATCAGCAGAAGGATGGAGAGTCGTTTCGATGAATTACAGGCTAGAGTCAGAAAGGAGGAGTATCATGAAGTTGATGAAGACCAGCAACAAGGGTAAGAACCTGATCAAGGAGGCTGAAGGCCTCAGGCTCGACGCCTACCTATGTCCGGCGAAAGTACCCACCATCGGATGGGGTCATACAAAAGGCGTGAAGATGGGACAGCATATCACTCTCGCAGAGGCCGAAGACCTGTTGGTAGAGGATATCGCGCCCATCGAGCGCCTGCTTAACGGCATGAAGATAAACTTCCGGCAGGAGCAGTTCGACGCGCTCGTGAGCTGGATCTTCAATTTCGGGGAGGTGAAATTCAAGGGCTCCACGATGTATAAGCGTATTATCGGAAATGCCAAGGATGAAGAGATTACCGACCAGATGTTCAAATGGATATACTCCGATGAGCGTCCACTTCCTGGACTCATAAAGCGCCGCGTGGCAGAAGCCAACCTCTTCATCGGCTACGACAGATATAAGGTTAACAATGATAAGATTATTAAGGTATGAAGTGGAAAATTTGTCTTTTGGTAATCACTGGGATTGCCTCAATACTCTATTCCCAGTATCATGACAACAGCTACAAGAAAGAGATCAAGGATCTGAAAGACCAGCTGGCACATGCACAGCAGTACGTCCCCATGAATCGCGACACCGTGCTGATACACGACACGCTGCTCGAGGTGGTCACGTCGCCGGTCATCACTGCGGAACTCAACGCACTGCGCGAGCAGCACATCATCGATGAGCAGATGATCAAGGATCTCGGCCTGAAGCTGAAGCAACTGGATGCCGTGCAGACCACCGTGACAGAAACGAAGGATACCGCGCGAGCGGAGTACTGCCATAATATTAAGATTTTTAGTTATGATGACAGGTGGAGCCACCTCGAGTTCAGCCTTAGTGACTCCACCTTTTATTATAATATAAGGGACTCCCTGGCGACAGTCGTCTACCACGAGTACAAGCACCGCTTCCTCTGGTGGCGATGGGGCGTAAAAGGCTACAAGGTGAAGATCCTGAACTTCAATCCCCACTCCACCATTCGATACAATTCCTACGTAAAGCCTGAGAAATAATCTCGGGCTTTTATTCTTTTACACAATTAATATTAAAATTTCCCCGAAATCCTTGCAGGATTCAGAAATAATGCCTATCTTTGCAGCGTCAAATTCAACGTGCGGCAGAAGAGGAGCCGCTGGATATACGTCCAGCCTTTTTTATGCCCATCAACTTTTAAGAAAACAATAGTATAACCGCACCGAGTCGGCCAGCAGTAATGCCCCGGGGTCTTCGCACGTTGAAACCTGACAGCTCGTAGTGCGGCTTTTTAATGTCAAATATCAACGTTTATGGAAAAGATCAATTTTAATCAGAGTGAGCAGAATGCAGCATTGTATTTCTACTGGACCAAGGTAAGCCCCCGGCTGCAGAAGGTATGGACGGGCGAGGAGCAGCGCCTTTACGAGTGGTGCCACGAGCATTTCTCCAACCGCGTGCTCTCCGACGGCACGCAGTTTGAACAGGTGGTGTTGGCCATCGGTGAGAAGGTGGCCGAACTCAACCGCGGACGCATCGGCTACGGCCCCTACTTCCACCTCGACGCGATGGCACCCACCGACCTCTCGATGGGCTACATCCACATCAGCCGCGTCGAAGCCCGCCACAAGTGCATCCACCTCTCCGTGGGCAAGTGCCTCGGATGGGTGTCGGCCATGCCCGCCGGTACCATCCGCGACCGCCTCTCATGACATCAGCGTCTGACAACGCAGGCCTCGGGAATTTTCCCTGTCGAGAAATAGGGAAATTCCCTTGGCCGTTTCAGGAATTAATATTAAATTTGCAGAAAAAAGAAAGGATTGATTATGTGGTTCTTCCCTATATCTCCGGAAACGTGGGCTATGATAGGCATCGCGCTTATCATATTCCTGATTTGGACGGGAATAAAGTCGGCTGGTAATAAGTTGACCGGTTCAATGGACAAGGCCGCTGCCGATATGAACTGGAAGGAATTCAAGAGGCAGGTCGGACCGATGACATGGGGTGAGCGCATTTTTACAATAGCCTTTTTTGCCATCTTCGTTGCCTTTGTAATTTGGCTTGCTAACATCACTTAGTATTTTTACGAACCACAGATAGACGGTATATTTGCATCATAATTGCAATTATACCGTTTTTTATGGCACATACAGATAAATACGAAACCGTTGTGCGGCTCAATACTGAGCAGGCCAAGAGTGAAATAAACAAACTGGCCAAGAAGGTTGAAGAGTTAAAAAAGAAGAGGAGCCTGATTGACCCTCTCGACGTGAAGGCTCTCCAGGAGATAAACAAGGAAATCAAGAAGGAGGAAGCCAATCTGGCTGCGGTAGAGGGGAAATACCAGAGAATCGAACGCACCATCAATAACATGTCCGCTGCTGGTCCAAAAGATCTCAGGGATACCATTAAGAGTATCAACACCCTTCTTAACAGCGGAAGCGTGGAGCGTGGAAGTGCACAATGGAAGTACCTCACATCTGCAATGAAGGAAGCCAACACGGAACTCGCCAAGATCAGGACAGAAACCAAAGCATCACAGTCTGCATTCGGTAAATTCTTCAAGTTCCTGAACGACAGTTGGGGAGGCGTGGTCATTCTTTTTGAATCAATAACCAGAATGTCAACATCCATTAGGTCTTCCGTAGAAGACTATGCACGGATGGAAGAAGAAATGGCTGACGTCCGTAAGTACACAGGGTTGGCTGACGAAGCCGTCCGTGACCTAAACGAGGATCTGAAGAGGATGGATACCCGCACCGGACGCGAGCAATTGAATCAACTTGCCGGCAGTGCCGGTCGCCTTGGTCTCCAGTCAAAGAAAGATATCCTGGAGTTCGTCGAAGCTGCGGATATGATTGGTGTGGCTCTGGGTGATGATCTCGGTGACGGTGCCGTTGACAAGATCGGTAAACTGGCCATGGCCTTCGGCGAGGATGAGAAGAAGGGGCTGAAGGGCGCCATGCTATCCACCGGCTCCGCTTTGAACGAACTGGCACAGAACTCCAGCGCCCAGGCGGGCTATCTGGTTGAGTTCACCGCACGCGTGGCTGGCTTCGGCAAGCAGCTTGGATTGACACAGGCACAGATAATGGGCTTCGGTACCGTCATGGATGAGAACCTGTTGCGTGATGAAATGGCTGCTACCGCTTTCGGTAACATGCTCACCAAGATGCAGACCGATACTGAGAAGTTTGCCAAGATTGCTGGTATGAACGTGAAGGAGTTTACAGATCTGCTGAATAAAGACGCCAATGGTGCTGTGCTCGCTTTGGCTGACAGCCTGAAGAGAGCTGACCCGCAGACTATGATGAAGATGCTCGACTCAATGGGACTCGACGGCAGCCGTGCCGTTGGTGTGCTCTCGACACTGGCCGACAAGATCGACGATGTGCGCAAGCACCAGGAAAGAGCCACAAGGGCTTATGCTGAAGGCACGAGCGTTCAAAACGAGTTCAACATCATGAACAATACCGTACAGGCGAAGATCGACAAATGCAAGAAGAAGTTCAAGGAGATGACCATAGAACTCGGTGAGCGTCTGCTGCCTGTTGTACAGTACACCATTACCGGCGGATCCATGCTGGCCAAGACGCTGAGCATCCTGACCAGTTTCGTCTATGATAACTGGAAAGCCATCGTCATATTGTCCGCCCAGATAGGAGTACTCACGGTCATGTGGAAGGCACACACCGTGTGGCTGGCCATCGTCGACACAAGGAATAAGGCAGTTGCCGCCAGTACTGCTGCATTAACAGCAGCACAGACGCTCCTCCGTAATGCAGGCGTGGCACTGCATGCCATGTGGGCACTTCTTACCAAAGGTGTTCAGGGGTATATCGTAGTCATGCGGGCGGCAAAATTGGCCAGCCTGACAAACCCGTGGGCAGCACTGGCTACGGTGCTGACCGTGGTGGGTGTCGCTATCTATGGCGTCGTTAAGGCATGGGGAGCACACACACAGGCCGTCAGGAACAATATGCTGCAGGTAAAGGAGATGCGCGCCCAGCAGCAGCTGGAGGCAGATCTTAACAAGAAGGTCAACGAGTCCATTGCAGAGCAGAAGACGCTGGTAGAACGTCTCTCCCGCATTATCCATTCCAATGCCTACACCATTGACGAACGCCGCAGCGCCATCAGAAAGCTGCAGGGCATCATTCCAGACTATCATGCATCCATCAACAACGAGGGTAAACTGTACAACGACAACTCCACTGCCATCCGTCAGTATATCAAAGACCTAAGCGATGCTGCGCTGGCAGAAGCCATATACCAGAAGAAGGTGGAGATCAACCAGAAGAAACTGGAACTCAATTTCAAGCAGAACCGCATCGAGAACTCCCTGAAGGCCGTGCAGGCTTACCGTGACACCCAGCAGCAGGTGACAGAAGAGATGGTGTATGAAAACGGCAGCGTCACCAAGAAGCAGCACAAGACGAAATCAGCGGAGGAGAGCGACCGCCAGCAAAGGATACACGAGCAGCGTCTGGCTGACGTCAAGACTGAGACGAAGGTGGTGGAAGCCGAGGAAAGGTACCTTGACCAGGTGCTGGAGAAAAACAAGAAAATAAACCAACTTGTAACCTCAAAGGTAACTGGTTCTGGTAATACAAATACAACTGCTCCGACGTCAAACACACCAGTAGAACCATATGTTTCAGACGAAGAGAGGAAGAGGAAAGAGGCAGAAGCCAATAAGGCTGAGACAGAAAGAAAGCAGAAACTGAAGGAGCAGGCTGATGCCGCCAAGGCCTCGTACAACGAGCAGCTGGCCGAGGAAATGCTGGCTTACCGTCAGGGCATCAGCACATACAGCGACTACCTGGAGGAGAAGCACAACATCACACAGAACTACTATGACCGCTTAAAGGCGATATACGGTGAGGACTCCGTGGAGTACCGCAAGCTGCTGCTGAACAGGGAAAAGGATGAGGATGACTATATCAAGCACCAGAACAAGAAGTCGGAGCAAGGTTTCCGTATGGATAAACTCATGCGTGAACTGGAATTACAGAGGCAGTTCAACGACCAGAACAACAAGGAGATGTTCCAAAACGAGGAAGCGCTCAACGAGGCTCTTTTCCAGTCTGACAGACAGTACATGCTCGATAAGCTGTCTCTCTATAAGGAGGGATCCCGGGAATGGGAAGAAGCAGCTACAGAGATAAAGATCATGGAGGAAGAACACCGGCTCCAGCTGGAGCAGGAATGGATGCGACGCCTGTCTCAGTACCGTGAGGAGATGGGGCAGACGGACTACGACCGCCTGCAGCAGATAGAGATCGCCGGAGTGGAGTCATTCTACGGTGCTTTGGTAGAACAGGGTAAGATGACTCGAGAAGAGGTTAATGAGATCATCGAGCACATCAAGCGCAAGTACGCTGAGCTGAAAGGCCAGCAGACAGCCAACACCGACGTGCAGGCCAAGGCTGCAGCAGGCCTTGACACCGCCAAGAAGAATGCCGGAGCCAAGGATTACGGTGCGGGTGACAATGCCGCCACAGGCATCGCATCGATCGCCAACGCCATCAAGAACCAGCAGGCCATCAACGAACAGCTGAAGCTACTCTATGGCCAGGACTACGAGAACAATCGCGAATACCAGGAGGCCAAGCGTCAGCTTGACATGGAAACGATGCAGCAGGTTGTGGCAGGTGCACAGGCTGCCTATCAGACCGTCAACCAGCTGATGTCTGCAGCCAGCAGTTATGCTCAAGCATGTTCCGACTTGGAGGTTGCTCGTATAACCGCCAACTATGATAAGCAGATAGAGGCTGCTGGAAAGAACGAGAAGAAGCGGAAGAAGCTCGAGGAGAAAAAGCAGAAGGAGATCGCAGCCGCCAAGACGAAGGCAAACAAACAAGCTATGAAGATAGAGATTGCCCAGGCAATAGCCAGTACGGCCATGGCCGCCATCAACGCCTATTCTTCAGCAGCTCAGGTTCCTTATGTCGGATACATTCTCGGCCCTATCGCAGCAGCTGCTGCTATAGCAGCCGGAGCCATCCAGATAGCTACTATCAAGAAACAGCACCAGGCAGAGGAGGCAGGATACTACGAGGGCGGATTCACTGGAGGCAGGCGGTATAAGAAAGAGGCTGGTGTAGTGCATGAGGGCGAGTTCGTGGCCAACCACCAGGCCGTTCAGAATCCGGCTATCCTGCCGTTCCTGAACTTTCTTGACCAGGCACAACGGAACAATACCGTCGGAAGCCTGACCGCCCAGGACGTGTCGCGCTCCATGGGCGCTGGCGGCTCGGCTCAGGTCATCGCCCCCATCGTCAATGTGCAGACCGACAATGAGGAGCTTCGTGATACCATCGACGGGATGAACGAGTCTATCGGCAACCTGAACAGACAGCTGGAAAAGGGTATCCCGGCCTTCTGTGACACGGAACAGACATACAAGGCGCTCAAAGAACACGAGAGAATCAAAAACAACGCATAATGACATACGCAACAATCAACGGAAAGAAGGCTTATCCTGCAGCTGGTACCAGCATCAAACTGGTTATTGAAAACCCTTTCATGAAGCAGCAGGGTAATCACACCTATCAAGTGACATTTCCACTTGACATACCGGAGAACCGCAGTATTTTCGGGAATGTGAACAGGATAGACGTGAGCAGGCGCGTAAACAAATATGAGGACTGTGCGCTCTATTCTGGCAATAAGTGCCTGCTGAGGGGTTCGGCCAGCGTGCTGGCTTATAGCGAAGACGGCATCAAACTGCAGTTCCTCGGCTCCGCTTCGGACGTAAAGTCGAAGATGGGGGATCTGTATATAGACAAGATGGATTTCCCTGAAGTGGCAAGCCCTTATAAAGAATGGTGCCAGAAGACCAACATCAGCGTCCCGATGAGTGTGTTCACACAAGGGTATGGCGGAGTGAGAGGACAGTATGTTTTCTTCACTGTGGCAAACGAGTCGAACGGAAAGAAGTACAACCGCCTTCGCTGCTACGGAACGCCCACAGTATGTATGCTGAAAAGGCCTGTGCTGCAGCCAGGCCTGATATATGTATTGCACCAAGTATTCAGTATCATCGGCTATCAGGTAGAATATGATGCGTATGACAGGGCGCCATGGAATGACCTGTACATCGTCAACGTCCGGAGATCGACAAAGATCTCTGGGACACTGCCGCACTGGAAGGCGGCCACCTTCCTGGAGGAATTCCGCAAGCTGTTCAATGCGGTCTACCTTTATGACGAGATCAGGAAGACCGTTCGCATCGAGTCATATAGCAACATCGGGGCATTCGGAACCGTCGCAATCGACTGTGAGTCTTCCTTCAGCAGCGAGCACGACGACGAAGGTGTGGCATACATCGGTAGCGACAACATTACCTACAACCTTGAAACCTGTGCGGAACAGAAGACGGCAAGGGAGATACCAAAGGAGGTTTTCAACACCTTCGAACTGAGGAGTTACGATACCCTGGCTGAAGTGCTGACAGCAGCAGGAGGAATGACGGAGACGGAGAAACTCACAACCCTGTTCCTTGCCGGCAACACAGGATATGTCTATTTCAGGAAAATGGACGATAACGGCACGATCGGATACACCACATGCGGGTACTTTACGCAACTTGTCAGGGAAGGTAATAGCACAGACGGGAAAACCACAGAGCTGAAGATCATACCTTCTCCCATGGGAGAGATAAAAGTTGACGAGTCTCTTATAGAGGACACCTGCATGATGCCTTCTATAGAAGGCCCGGAATGGAACGTCTCCAGTGACGAAGAAGAGATTACGACACTTCAGGATGTCCTGGAGGACGAGGTAAGCGTGGAAGAGGATAGCGAGGATGAATTCATGCCTGTGGCATTCCTGGCAGGAAGCAGTTCTTCTTTTAACTACTACGAGGGTAGAAACTGGTATTATGGAGTCATGCGCTCGCTGGCCGACAGAAGGGAGTCCAACCTTCCCAATGACTGTTCGCTGGCACTGACGAACGCCGGATCGATAACGGAATACATCGGGAAGTTCCACACGGGACATGCAAGCATAGACTCGAAGAACCAATACGTATTCAGATTAATCAGAGACTCCATTCCTGATCCATGCAATACGTTCATCATCCACAACAAGCAGTTCCTGTGCGCTAAAATAGAGGTGTCCGTTAACGATGCCGGCATAGACCGCCTCATGACAGGCTACTTCTACGAGATGCTATAGCTCACCTTCGAACTCCTTCACACTGTCTGGTACCACACTGTCCTTCTTCAGGTAGCGGTTGGTGACGGCCACGTCGGAATGCCCAGCCTGGTCACGGGCCACCACCACGCCCTCGGCATTGGCAAGGTCGCGGATGCCGGAGTCCTTCAGGCTGTAGAACTGGTAGCTGTCCGGCCAGTGCAGCGCAGTACGCATCTTCTTCCACTCGAGACGGAAGCTGTTGACATACACCATCGACGGGCCAGGCTTCAGGTTCTCACCGAAGATATAGTATTGCGACGGCGCGTCGAAGATGTTCAGCTCGATCATCAGGTGGAGCACCTTCTTGTTCAGGCCTACACGGCGCTCCTTGTGGTTCTTCGACACTTCGGCCGGCACCGTCACCTCCCTGTCGGTGATTGATATGTGACCCACCTTTATATGACGCAGCTCGTCCGGACGGATGAACGTGTAGTATTCCATCATGCAGGCAAGCAGGAAATACCTGTTATTCTTATTAAGGTATTCGCGCATGCGCACGAGGGCTGCCTTGGTGAGGGCGTCGCGTTTCTTGTCACTCTCACGCAGCATGTGGATATCCTCGCAGGGATTCCCGTCGATGTACTTCCGTTCCACAAGCCAGCTGCAGAACGTCGAGAGCCACGTGCGGTGGTTGTTGCGGGTGGTGGCGCTCACATCCTTGTCAAGGATAAGGTAGTCGAGGTAGTCGACAATGAAGCTCCTGTCGAACTGGTACACGAACCTGATGCCTACGTGGCAGTCCCTGATGTAGCACTCCAGGGAGGTGACACGGCCAAGGTAGTCATAGGCGGTCTTATGCTTCAGCGTGCCCTTCGTCTCGAGGGCAGCCACATAGTCACGATATCCCTGCAGGACATCGCAGAACGGTGTCATGTGCCTTGTGGCGTCATTGCTGACAAAGGGATTCCAGCCCTGGATCAGCCTCTGGGTGAGGTTGGAGATGAGCAGCGTGGCCATCTTCCTTCTGGCACTACGGCCATGGGTTCTGTCGAGCATGTACTTCTTCCGCTTCATCCCATTGGAGACGGGATCGTAGGCGAAGAAGTCCACATACCAGTTCTTCCCGGTATGGAGCCTGGGAAGCGTGAAGCCGATAATCAGCGAGGAGCTCAGTAAATCTTCGTGTAAGGGCATTTTTTTTGTTGGGGAAGATCCGGAGGATTCCCCAACAGGTTCTACATTTTTTTCCGACTTTTGTCCGAGTGCATCGGCCTCGGAAATGAAAAAAGCCCCGTCTTCAGGGGCTTCATCATGTTCTTTTGTTGCGGAGGCAGGATTCGAACGTGCGACCTCCAGGTTATGAGCCTGGCGAGCTACCAACTGCTCCACTCCGCGATGTCATTTTTTCTAAGCGGGTGCAAAGGTACACATATTTTTTGAATTACGCA
>JAEEGG010006861.1_pt1 | contig 26559 bp, 21 predicted proteins | sample 9134161 | NCBI WGS metagenome assembly JAEEGG01 (sample SAMN16246543, study PRJNA631951) | gut metagenome | biome: gut microbiome; feature: rumen; material: CR-attached | host: Bos | place: Iran: Karaj | collected 2018-10 | reverse complement strand
CTGCAGGAAACCGTGGCAAAGAATCTCAGCAACCTGGACAAGTAGTAAGTAGTAGGATATATAATTTCATTACGGGCGCTGCGCTTACAGGCGTGGCGTTTTCTTTTTGCGCCCGCGGCACAGGGGACGGATGTAAAGGAAACACTGATTAATCAGTGTCTCCTAAAATTTTTTCGTTTCCTCTTGCTAAATGACGCTTATAATGATAGAGTTTAATTGTAAGGAAAACACTGAAAATGCTTTCGGCATCTCGCAAATTCATTGAATCAGTGTTTATAATGTAAGGTTTCAGACACACTTAATAATCAACGGTAGGGGGTAAGCTTGTGGATAAGTTGATTGTCAGAGGCGGTAACCGCCTGGTTGGCACAGTAAAGACGAGCGGGGCGAAAAATGCGGTGCTGCCTATTATCGCAGCATCTATTTTGGGAGAGACGCCCAGTCATCTGGACGAGATACCCAAGCTGGAAGACGTTCGTACCATTTGCGGCGTATTGAGATATTTAGGCGTTAAAATCGATGACAGCAGGGAACATGAACTTACTCTGGACACGTCCAGGATATTAGCTTATGAAGCCCCTTATGAACTGGTCCGTACCATGCGGGCTTCGTTTGTGGTGCTGGGACCGCTGCTGGCCCGTATGGGGCATGCCCGTATTTCCCAGCCGGGCGGTTGCGCGATTGGCAGCCGGCCCATCGATTTGCATTTAAAGGGCTTTGAAGCATTAGGCGCGAAAATTTCCCAGGACCACGGCTTTGTTGAGGCGTATGCACCCAACGGCCTTAAGGGCGCGGATATTTATCTGGACTTCCCCAGCGTGGGCGCTACGGAGAACATTATGATGGCCGCCTGTCTGGCGGAAGGGACCACTACGTTGGAAAATCCGGCGGAAGAGCCGGAAATCGTCGATCTGGCCAACTATCTGAACCAGATGGGGGCCCGCATCAGGGGCGCAGGAACGGATGTGATCCGTATCGAAGGCGTAAAACACATGCACGGGGCGGAGCATATCGCGATTCCCGACCGTATTGAGGCGGGTACCTACATGATCGCGGCTGCCATGACCCATGGCGATGTCATTATAGAGAATGTGCTGGCGGAACATCAGAAACCGCTGCTGGCCAAATTACGTGAGGCCGGCGTACTGATTGAAGAGGATATAGACCGGATCCATGTGGCCTGCCCGGGAGAACTGAAGGGCGTGAATGTGAAAACCCTGCCCTATCCCGGCTTCCCCACGGATATGCAGGCGCAGATTATGGCCATGATGACGATTTCCCAGGGCCGCAGCACGGTTATGGAAACGGTATTTGAAAACCGGTTTATGCATGTGGTGGAATTGAACCGCATGGGCGCGAATATTGCCACTACCGGCGCCCGGGGCGCGATTATTGAAGGGCCTGCCAAGCTGACCGGCTGTGAAGTGAACGCTTCTGACCTGCGGGCCGGCGCCGCCATGATCCTGGCGGGGCTGGTAGCGGAAGGCACGACGACCATCGGCAATCTGCACCATATCGACCGCGGGTATGAAGACATTGTCGGAAAGCTGAAGGGCCTGGGAGCGGATATCCAGCGGATCAGCGTAAAAGACTGACAGGACGGGAGAAACAATATGTTTGGTGGACATACAGACATTGGCATCGATCTGGGGACGGCCAATATTCTGGTTTACGTAAAAGGCAAGGGGATCGTGCTGAACGAACCCTCGGTAGTGGCGGTGGAAAAAGCAGGAAACAAGATTCTGGCGGTGGGGGCGGAAGCGCGGGATATGCTGGGCCGCACGCCCCAGGGAATCGTTGCGGTACGCCCTTTAAAGGAAGGTGTAATCGCCAACTATACAATTACCCAGAAGATGCTGGAATACATCGTGAACAAGGTGGCGGGGAAAAGTTTCTTTTTTAAACCGCGGGTCATGACCTGCATTCCGGTACACATTACTTCCGTGGAAAAGCGTGCCGTGCTGGAAGCCACGATACAGGCCGGCGTATCCAAGACATATCTTATTGAAGAACCGCTGGCGGCGGCGCTGGGCGCCGGGTTGGACATCATGGTCCCTTCCGGGAAAATGGTGGTGGATATCGGCGGCGGCACCACCGATATCGGCATCCTGAGCCTGGGCGGCGTGGTAGACAGCGATTCCGTCCGTATCGGGGGCGATAAGTTTGATGAAAGTATCGTCCGTTATGTAAAAAGGGAATATAACCTGCTGATCGGGGATACGACAGGGGAAAGCATCAAAAAAACCATCGGCAATGTGCATCCCGGGGCAGAGGTTAAGAGCATGACGATCCGCGGCAGAGACGGAATCAACGGTCTTCCGACTACAGTAACGGTAACGTCCGAAGATGTCCGGAAGGCGCTGGAAGAACCGTTGGAGACCCTGATCGGGAAAATCCGTTCCGTGTTGGAAAAGTGCCCGCCGGAGCTGTCTGCTGATATTGTGGACAACGGTATTTACCTTACCGGCGGCGGAGCGCTGCTGGGCGGGTTTGCCAAAGTGCTGGAAGAGGATACCGGCATCCGCGTGTTCGTGGCGGAGAATCCGCTGGACTGCGTGGCCATCGGTACCGGCAAGGCACTGGAGAATCTGGACAAGCTGCGGCCCGGTACCGTGTACAGTAATGCCATGTTTTAAAAACGAAATACTTTCAGGACGGTTTGGGAAAGATTTTTTGTGACTTGATTCCATACCGTCCTGCTGATTTTACAGGGTTATGGACAATGAATAATTTTTTACTCCGGATTTTGACAGGGGCGGGCAGGATTGTTCCGCTTCTTACCGTGTTTTTCTTATTGCTGCATGCTTCCGCGCAGGCGCAGATTACAGGCATGCGGGCGGGCAGCGGCGCTGCCAGGATACGCATCGTGCTGGATATGGACAGTCCGGCAAAATTTAAAGAAAGCAGCACGCAGGACCGGATCACCCTGGACATCGATACGGCTGTAACTAAGAAGCTGCAGCAGACTTTTAACGATGCTTCGGTGAAGGATGTTTCCATAGAAAAAACAGGAAAAAAATCATCCCGCCTGCAGATTAATTTGAAGAAACCGGCGCAGCATAAGGTTATTGTGCTGAAGAAACCGAACCGGCTTGTCATTGACGTATACCGCATCCAGATTATTAAAATTACGAAAGATCTGGGAGGCGGGCTTTCCTATACCTACTGGCAGGATGACATGAGCGGCCTGCCGGTGCGTTTGTATGTGCTGAGCCTGGCTCCGGGCAGTAACTATGAGCTGCGGCCTTTTTCCGGCGCAGGCAATGCCAACGGCCGGGGGAGGCTTTCCCGGGCGGCGGTTGCGGGCGGCGCCCGGGCGGCTGTCAATGCCTGCTATTTTGATACAGACGGCTGGGTTATCGGCAACTGTAAATGGAACGGGAGTTTTTATGGCATCGACGCGACGCCCCACAGCGCGTTTGTGGTGGATAAAGAAGGAAAGGCTTCCGTACAGAAGGATCTGGCTTACCGGGGGACGGCTTCCCTGCCGGGCGGCCGTATCTTGACTATAAAAGGCCTGAACCGGCAGCGGATTACAAACGACCTGGTACTTTTTAACCGGAACTACGGCAGCGCGACCCGGACTAATGAACATGGCCGTGAAATCCGGATCCGCCAAGGGCGGGCGGTGGAGGTTTCCACCAAAGGGAATATGGCGCTGGATAACAATTCGCTTGTATTGTCAGGACATGGTGTCAACGCGGATGAGCTGGCACGCATCAGACGCGGCGACCGTGTCGCAGTCGACCAGACCCTGGGCAGCCGTATGGCTGATGAAGCAGGGCTGGTTGTGGGGGCGGGGCCTCTCCTGCTGGAAAACGGCCAGGTCAATGTCCGTGTCAGGGAGGAAGCAATCGCACCGGATATCGCGTTCGGACGCGCTCCCCGGACCGGGGCTGGCGTCACTGTGGACGGAACCGTCCTGTTGATGGTCGTGGACGGCCGCAGCCAGAATTCAGCCGGCATGACATTAAAGGAGTTCGCGCAGTATCTGAAACGTTTCGGCGCGGTTTCCGCTGTCAATTTCGACGGCGGGGGATCCTCTGAAATGGTGTTGGACGGCAGAATCATGAACCATCCGTCCGACGGTTCGGAACGGCCGGTAAGCATTGGGCTCGGTGTGTTCAGAAAATAGCAGGAGGTGGTCTGATACCCTCCTGTAATGCAATTTTGTCACAACGGTGAATTCTGGATAAAGTGTTTTGCCAAATTATTTTTTTCGTTGTATAATTAGCTATTATAATAGCTGTATTATACAATAAAAAAGGAATTCATTTATGAAGAAATTATTTCTTTTGCTTTTTTTGTTTTTATCTGTGGCGTCCCAGGCTCTTGCCAGGACTCCGCTGATGCCCGTGGAGGATCTGAAGGTGGGAATGCGGGGTTATGCGAAGACCGTGATTTCCGGCGACACTATAGAAACCTTCCCGGTGGAAGTGCTGGGGGTCACGGGCAACGATTCCATGGGCTATCAGATTCTGATCAAAGCCGGTGGAGACGTAATCGCACGCAGCGGCGGCATTGCCCAGGGGATGAGCGGCAGCCCAATCTACATTGACGGCAGGCTGGCAGGCGCCATTGCCTACGGCAAGGCTTTTACTGACCCGCACTACTGTCTGCTTACACCAATCCATGACATGCTGGATATACTTGACAAGCCGGAACCCCACAGGTCTGTTTCCCCATCTTTATTGCCCAAAGGCACACCGTTGCTGGCAGGAGGATTTACTCCTGCGGGCATTTTGATATTGGAGGAGGGGCTGGAGCCGTTTGGCATGACGGTTGCGGATACCGGCACTCCCGGTACTGCTTCGTCAACCAAAGATCTGGAACCTGGCAGTTCCGTGGGGGCAGCCCTGATACAGGGAGATATGACGCTGGGAGCCTTGGGCACGGTGACCTGGACAGATGAACAGGGCAGGATTCTGGCCTTTGGCCATCCCTTTATGAGCCGGGGCGCGGCAGATTTCTTCCTGACAAAGACCTGGGTGCTGGCGTCCCTTCCGAATCTGCAGACTGCTTACAAGGTCGGTAACATCGGCGCGGCGGCCGGCACATTCAGTCAGGACCGCAGCGCAGGAGTCGCGGGACAGATCGGGCGTCTGCCTGCGTACATTCCCATGTATGTTTCGGCTTCAGATTCTACTCGTTCCCGGAACGGGAGTGCCAGGGTTAAAATTGTCAATGACGAACAGCTGGCCCACAAGCTGGCAGCCTCTGTTCTGACTAGTCATACTGCTAAAATCGTGGATCACGGGAAAGGGGGCAGCGCCCGGATCCGGTTCGAAATAACAGCGCGGGATGAGAAAGGGGAACTGCTGTATATTTCCCGTGATAATATGTATTTTGACAAGGAGTCTGTTATAAAACCGTTGCCGGCCGAATTGCAGGAAACCGTGCAGGTGTTACTCCAGAACAAGCTGGAAAAGGTCAGGATCACGAATATTGACGTAGATGTGGATGCCAGTACGGAGACCCTGATTGCGGAAATAAAGAAAGTTTTGGTGAAAGAAAAAGAGCCGAAGCCGGGAGACACGATTCATTTGCAGGTCACACTGAAACCCTACCGTGAACCGGAATTTGTCCGGACCATTGCCTATAAACTGCCCAAAGACGCGAGCGGTGAGGTGCGGTTAAATGTCAGGGGCGGCGCTTCTTTGGCCTGGGTCCAGGAACTGTTACGAAAACAGAAAGAAGGAGAAGAGGACCGGGCTAAAAAGGAAGAGAAGAAAAAAGATGTCAAGTTGTCTGACTATGTCCGGGAAGTCAACCAGGCAGACCGCAATAACGATATTATAATAGAATTTGTACCGGACCATAAACGGAATGCTGTGCAGGAGGAAGAGGAAGAAGAATCGTTGACTTCCCTGCTGAAAGGTGGGCGCAATAAACAGTCCGTGGCTATCGATTATATTGTGGACGGTGAACAGAAGGTCACAGTCAGACTGCCTTAAAATTGCCATAAGTTTTTTGTAGTATATATTCAGGGATTTTATAATTTGATTCATTTTAGTACTTCCGGAATATCCTGTTTCCATGGGTCTGTGTTTCGGCGAAAGGAGAGCAGCATATGTTACAAGATGTATGTGCGTTTGTTGGCGCCGCAGTCCTGAATTTATGCCAGGTTGCCGGACGGATGATGCTGCTCTTTATAGATACGCTGTCGAAGATTAGGGAAGTCAACATCAGGGAAATGTTGCGGCAGATGGCACTTCTGGGCGCGGATTCCCTGCCTATCGTACTGCTGACCATGCTTTGTACCGGCATGGTATTCTCTGTACAGACGGCGAAAGAATTTGTCGAACTGGGAGCATCCGGGACCGTAGGCGGCATTGTGGCGATTGCCATGGGGCGGGAACTGGTTCCCGTTCTGACGGGGGTTGTAGTGGCAGGACGTATCGGCGCGGCCATAGCGGCGGAACTCGGCACCATGAAAGTGACGGAACAGATTGATGCGCTTCGGGTCATGGCTACCAGTCCGGTACAGTATCTGGTTGCACCCCGTTTTTTGGCGATGGCGCTGATGATGCCGGTGCTGATTATTTTTGGTAATTTTATCGGCAACGCGGGCGGTTTTTTTGTGGCCCATTACTATGCAGATATCGGTTCCATGACGTACCTGAATTCCGTTAAACAGTTTTGTGAACCCTTTGATCTTTTCGGCGGTATGATCAAAGGCGTTGTATTTGGCGCGATTATCAGCATCGTAGGTTGCTTTAAAGGACTGAATGCAAAGCAGGGCGCGGAAGGCGTCGGGCTAGCCACTACGGCTTCAGTAGTCCTTTCCATCATATTGATTTTCATATTCGATTACTTTCTGACGGTTTTGTTGTATGTAGGTGAATGAGCGAGGCACTATGGCTGAATCTGTGATATCCCTGCAGGGACTGGAACTTGCTTTTGGTGAGAAAAAGGTGCTTCAGGGGGTTGATCTGGAAGTGAAAAAGGGAGAGACCATGGCGGTCATCGGGCCTTCGGGCACCGGTAAAAGCACCATCCTGAAGGTGCTGATTGGCCTGCTGGCTCCCACAGGCGGGAAGGTCCTGATTGAAGGACGGGATGTATCCAACCTGACCGAAGAGGAATGGAACGAGATCCGTAAGCATATCGGGATGGTGTTCCAGTATTCCGCACTGTTCGACTTCCTGAATGTCGGTGAAAATGTCGCATTTGGCCTGCGGCAACATTTCCAGCTGCCGGAGGAGAAGGTGCGGCAGAAAGTGGATGGCCTGTTGCAGGATGTGGGGATGGAGGATGCGAAACAGCTTTATCCGGTGGAACTTTCCGGCGGCATGAAAAAGCGGGTGAGCCTGGCCAGGGCGCTGGCGATTGAACCGCGTATCGTCCTGTATGACGAACCCACGGCCGGTCTGGATCCCATACGCATGATGAATATCAGCCGCCTGATCCGGGAGACACAGCGCAAGCATAAAGTGACTTCCATACTGGTCACCCACGATATGGATTCGGTGTACGTGGCAGCCGACAGGGTCGCGCTGATCAATAACGGAAAGATTGTAGCGGTAGGAACGCCGGAAGAATTCAGACATTCGGACAATCCCCTGATCCGGGGCTTTATCACCGGGGAGGAGATTGCAGGAGCAACGGAGGCATTTCGATGAACACAAGCGAGACAAGAGTTGGCGCTCTGACGCTGGGTGGGGCAGTGATCCTGGCCGCTATGATCAGCTTTCTGGGAGCCTTTAAATTATTTGACAGTGGGTACGACCTGCATGTGTCATATCCTTCGGTGAACGGCCTGAAAGAAGGGAGCCCGGTTCGCTATGCTGGTGTTCATATCGGGACTGTCAAAACGGCAAAAGTGGAACCGGACCAGGTCATGATTACCATGCATGTTAACAAAGACGTGCAGATACCCCAGGAGGCAGAGTTTTCGATTGGCTCGGATGGCGTGATGGGGGAGAAGTATGTAGATATACGCGCGCCTAAAAAATACAGTGGCGTGTATCTGAAACCGGGAAGCAGTCTGACTGGCCAGCCTGGCGGGGACATCAACGATTTCATGGCAAATTCCGGGAAGGTGCTGGAAAAAGTGGAAGGCATAGCGGATGCCCTGAATAATGTATTCGGTGACAAGGAAGTTCAGAAATCCATGCGGGACGGTTTTATTAATGCCCGTGAAATCAGTAACAACTTGAATAAATTTACAAGAGTGATGGCTGAATCTGCCAAAGAAAACCAGGCGGAAATCAGGAACATGATCGCTCAGTTCAACCAGATGAGCGTACGGATGAACGCGGCGATGGGACATGTAGAAAGTCTCATGGAGGGCGTGGACGCAAACGGGCAGACCGGGAGAAATGTTGCCGTGATGGCTCAGAATCTGGCTGTGACCAGCAAAAATCTGGAATCGATTACAAATACGCTGGCAGATGTCGCGCAAGATCCACAGACGAAAGAGGATTTGAAAGCAACCATCCATAACGCCCGGGGCGTAACGGAACGTGCCAACAAGATTTTAGGCATGGGAGACGGCATGAAAGTAAAAAGCCATGCAGATGTTTTCCACAGTATCAAAGGCGGTGACTGGCGCAGTAATTTCGGAGTACGATTTGAAAAACCGGAAAAAGGAACGTTTGGCTATCTGGGCGCTTCCAGCATCGGGAATGATACCAAGCTTGATTTATATCTCGGGAAACGTTTCCACGGTCTGGACGTCAGCGCTGGGGCTATGCAGGGAAAATTCGGTGTAGGACTCGGATATGATTTTAACAACAGGTTCCGTATCTATTCCCAGTTGTATGATTTTGATGACAGGAAGCTTCGCTTCGGCGGAGAATATATGATTAAAGATGATATATTCCTGGTAGGGGAGAGCCTTGACTTGCTCCATGGCGGCAAACGGGATGTATATGTGGGTATCCGGGCTTATTTCTGATAAGCCGGTACACAGAAAGAACTGGTTTTTCCGGGAGCGGCGGTTGTTGGTGTCACAGGCGTTACAGATTTGACTTTTATGTCATAAACCATATATAATTATTTGGCTGGTTTTTCAGTCAGAAAACTGGAGGTATGGAAATGAATATGAAAAAAACTGCACGTACAGCTTTGTTGAGTGCATTGTTTACAGTGCTGCTGGTTCCGGGTGCTTTTGCACAGGGGACATTGCCAATCGATTTGCAGACTGCCATTGATAAAGCCTTTGCAACCCATGCGGATATTAAAAAAGCAGAATACAGTCTGGATGCGGCGCGGGCAGACTATAATGCTGCCAGGGAGAGCTTCGGGCCCAAGGTGACATTTTCCCATAATACCAGCCGGGGCGGTTTTTGGGATGAACAGCCTGTAATAGGGGGCGGTTACAGTAAAAACCTTAAGACAGCGCACAGTAACGGCTTTAATCTTTCCGTACCCATTTTTAACGCTGGCCTGAATGCGGCGGAGAAACAGGCCAAAGCGAGATACCAGAGCGGCGTGTTAGGGGAAGAACTGGCTTTTATCCGGCTGAAACAGACCGTTTCCAGTGCCTATTACACCCTGCTGGCAACCATTGATGCCCAGGAAGTTTGTGAACAGTCGGTAGCGACCCTTCAGGACCATCTGAAAAACGTACAAGCCCAATATGATGTGGGCGTGGTAGCCAAGGTGGACCTGCTCCGCAGTGAAGTAGAACTGACATCGGCCCAGCAGGACCTGCTCAAAGCAGAAAACCAGCACAGTATTGCGGAAGCAAGGCTGAACAATATCATGGGAATTGCCCAGGATACCAAACTGGCCCCGATGGAAGAGCTGGGCTATAAGACTTATGCGGAAACGCTGCCCCGCTGCATTGATTACGCTATGCTCCACCGTTTGGATCTGCAGCAGAGTCGTCTGCAGGTGAAAGCGGCAGAAGCAGCGCTGAACGGGGCAAAAGCAGGCTGGACGCCTGCGGTTTCCGGTTCCCTTTCCAATAGCTGGTCGGACGACAGATGGCCCGGTGATAAGGGCAGCAACTGGGGTGCCGGTGTAGGCCTCAGCATGAATGTGTTTGACAGCGGTGTGACGAAATCCAACGTGGCCAGAGCAAAGGCAAATCTTATGACTGCAAAGGAAACCTACCGGCAGGACACGGATAACGTGGAACTGGATGTGCGGAACTGCTATAACACTTTGCGTGAAGCAGAAAAACGCATCTCAACCACCCAGGTTGCTGTAGCCAAGGCGGAGGAAGACTATCATATCGCCCAGGTCCGTTACGAAGCCGGTGTCGGCACCAACACGGATGTGCTGGACGCCCAGGTGGCACTGAACAGGGCCCGCAACAATTTTAACAGCTCCCTGTACGATTATAATCTTGCCAAAACGGCCCTGGATACCGCCATGGGTATCGAAGCCCGCCCGGATGACTACAGGTACCTGACTTACGGCGAACGGTATAAGGCAACCAAAGCTGTATATGATGCGGCAATAGAAACTACAGATTCTGACAAGGCGTTGAAAGAAACCGTAAAGGCTTTGGAAATAGCCAGGTCAGAACGGCGGAAAGCGGCGTCTGCAGCAAAGAAGCAAGACTGACAGTTTCATAGATTTTGGAGTTCCTTGCGGGATAAAACAGGCTGCTGGCCGGAACATCATTTCTGACGATGATCCGGTCGGCAGTTTTTTTGTCAGATGTTGTGTTGCAACGTTGGTTTCAGCAGAAAAATTCACAGATGTGATACAAAATATTACTGTCATTCTGTGCCTCTTTTTGCTATAATATTTCTAATATGGGATATTAGTTTTATTTTTGAGACCAATATTGGCTTATGGATCCGGAATGTGCCGGAAGCTTATAGGAATAAACTTGGAAATCTGAACGGGGGCGCGGATAACGAAATGAATCGGCTGATTAAATGGCTTGCGGGTATCGCAGCGGTTTTCTGCGTCCTTTTTTTGGGAATCACGCAGCTGGTGCTGCCAGGTTTGCTGGAAAAGGCAGGCTCTTATGCGGAAAAAATGGCGGCGGATTATGTGAACGGGACCGTACAGATCGGTTCGGTCACACAGTCTAGCCTGACCGGGTTCGTGGTGAAGGATGTAACCGTAAAAAACGGGAAGCAGCAGATCATTGTCTCCCTGCCGGAAACCAGGGTATCCTTGTCCCTCAACCCTCTTAAAGCGCTGGGAGGTCTGGAAAAGGCTGTTTCGACGATTGATCTGGAAAAGCCTGTTATGTATTTGGAACAGGACAAAGAAGAAAAGTGGAGCTTTCAGAACTTATTGAAACCTTCGCAGTCGGAAACGACCCCCTTCTACGGGAAGGCAAACGTACACGGGGGAACCGTGAAAGTAAAGCTTCCTGAAGGAAACTGGGAATTCAGCGTGGAAGGGTCGGTGGACGGAAGCTACAATCCTGCCTTTGATCTGGACTTCAGCGTGAGCGCGCCCGGCATGGAGACCGCCCGTGTTATCGGCAGCCTTGACAATAAAGGCACTGGCAAAATTCACATGAAATCGGACTGGGTGGACTTGGCGCCTTATCATGCCCTGGCGCTGCGCTATGGCGGGGTGAAAGAGGCTGCCGGCCAGGTTACGGGCATTGACGGGGAATGGAGCAATGACGGAAAAGATACCATTTTAAGAGGAAAATGCACACTGCAGGATGTAAGGGGCCGTTATCAGATGAACGGACAGGAAATGCCGTTCCGGATCACGGGGGGCGTGTCTTCGTCAGATCATGTCATAACTGCCGATAAACTGCAGGTCAGCCTGAATGAGCAGGTCGCTGTCCTGTCCGGTGCCCTGGATATCCATGACCCGGATAATCCGGAAGGCCATCTCTCCTTGCAGTCTGACAAATTTACCTATAATGGCGAAACGTTCAGAAGTGTTGAAGCGGAGGCCGTACTGGCCGGAAACAAGGCTGCTGTGAATTATTTTACCGCCGCGTACAGGGACGGCAGGATCAACGGGCAGGGCACATATGAACTGGCTTCCGGGAAACTGACAGGAACTGCTGATATCCGGAAGGTAACCTTTGACGGGGAAACTTTCAACGGGGAAAAGTTCCTGCTCAATGCCGCGCTGGCCGGCAGCGGCACCTACAATCAAGAAGAGGGCAGACTGAATCTGAATGTGGCTGCCAACACGATGAACCTGCAATGGCGGGATACCCGGCTCAATGTTATGGATTTTGATGCCAGCGTGACCAACGACGGCGCAGATATTCACACCTTTTCCGCTTTGACAGGGAATGGCGCGCTGCAGGCTGCAGGCAGGGTGTCCTTTGACGGCGGTTATGACCTTACGGGGAAAGTGGCTAATATGCCTCTGGAGCCTGTCCTGGCAGTGGCCGGACAGGAAGGCAGCGGGTTTGTTTCTTCGTCTTCGTATCACATGCATGGCCGGGGAAGACTTGTTAATTTTGAAGGACCGGTAGAGATCCGGCAGGTTGCCTGTAAAGGACTGCTTGTGGAGAATGGCCGCGGCTTTGTTACCATTCGTGATAATGTTGCGCAATTAAAAGACTATCAACTGGTTATGGACCGGGGAAGCCATACGGCAAACGGAACGATCGATCTGAGGGGCGGGGAACCGCGACTTGACCTGGCTCTGGATACGGAAAAAGTCCGCGTCGAACCGTTGCTGGCGGCAGCCGGGTTACAGGACGTGGTTACCGCTACGGGCAATCTTTCCAACCATATGCATATAGCAGGGCCCTTGTCTGACCCCGCCGTACAGGGTGACGCGGATATGTCTGACGGCAGCGTGGAAGGATATCTTGTGGACTCCCTGACGGGCAGATATTTTTATCATAAAGGCGCCCTGCGTCTGGATAATGTTGTAGTGAAGGCACTGTCATCCACGTTAAAGCTCCACGGGGTCATGGATGCGGACCGTCATCTGGATTTTGAGGCGGAGGCGACGGATGTGGACCTGAGCCGTCTGCCTGTCCGTGAGGAGAATGTGGCGCTGGCCGGTTATGCTTCCGCAAAGGGGCATTTGTCCGGAACGGCGGATACTCCGCTGTTTGCGGGCAATGTTTCCAGTAAAGAGTTTTCCATCAATGAAGTCCCAGTTAAAAACCTAAAAGGGGTCCTCGTCAGCAACGGCAAGGATATCAACTCGTTAAAAGGCGAGTGTGAGCAGACCAATACGGACGGACTAACTTCCGCCTATATGATCGACCTCACCCTGAACAGGCCGAAGCGCGACCTGCGGGGCAAAATGGGGATCATGTACGGGGACCTGCAGAACATCCTGAAGATGGCCAAAGTGAATTTCCCGGTCAAGGGGCTGGTAGCCGGAACGTTGGAATTTTACGGCCCGGAAGCGGATACGGTGGCGGATTTCTGGGGCTACAATCTGGATGTCAACGGTGTAAAGTACGATCAGATGGCGCTGAAGGCACGATTTAAAAAAGGCCTTCTGACGGTTGAAGATATTAAACTGCAGGAAGACAGGGCCTTTTTCCGGGAAGGAACGATAGCGCTCCGGGGTACCGTGGACCTCCGCAAGCAGGAAATGAACATGAAGGCGCAGGCGGTGGATGCGAACCCGGCGATCCTGACCGCGTTTATGCAGACGCCCGCAGTCCTTACCGGTTCGCTGAACATGTCAGCGCAGCTGGAAGGTCCGTGGGACAGACTGAAAGGAAACGGTTCCGCGGAAATCGTGCAGGGCAGTCTGGAAGAAGTACCATTTGACAAAGCTTCGGCGGAGTTTGTCCTGGATAACAACATCATTACGCTGCGCCAGGTTTCCGCAGAGCAGGATGATTATAAACTGATGGCGCAGGGCAGGATTCCGGTAGACGCATTCCGTGCAAAGGAAAACCGGAAAAATCCCGATGCGCAGATGGACGTAAAAGTAGATTTCAATAAAGCCAGCCTGGCGGTTTTCGGGGCACATCCCAGAATAGACTGGAGCCTGGGAGACACAAAAGGCATCGTTACCGTGGCAGGCACGCTGGACGACCCGCAGTTGTTCGGAACCCTTGCTGTTGCGGATGGTTGCGTGAAGATGAAAGACATCCATTCGCTGATTGATAAGGTTAACCTGAAAATGACTTTCAGCGGAAGTAAGGTCCTGGTAGAACAGATTTCCGCTGTTCTGGGAAAAGGCACGCTGGAAGGAAACGGCAGCTATGATTTCAGGGCGTCCGGCGAACAGTCTTATTTGTTCAATGCCACAGCGAAAAACGCGGAGATTGATTCTGCAATCTTTAAAGGGCGTATTAATGGAACCTTTGCCGTATCTCCCGAGTATTACCGGATCCCGCGGCGCCTTCTGCAGAAACAGGCTGAAGGCCCGGAATCTTCAGACAAGGATACGCCTCAGGTGACAGGCATGGAAGAAGGCTGGCGTCCCAGAATTACGGTGGATGCCACGCTGGATGATGTCACGGTAAATATGCCGACAATTCCTTCTTTGAGCGAAGGAAACTCGAACATTGGTTTAAATGCTTCTGTAAACCTGGGTTCCAAAGTACATCTGTATAACAAATATCTGTACGATCTGTGGCTGAAGGGAATGGTGAAGGCGGAAGGCAGTACAGTCTTCCCGAGGGTAAGCGGCGGCATTGATACAGACAAGGGCACTGTGACCTATCTCCGAACCCGCTTTAAAGTGGACAAAGGCTCTTTACGGTGGTCGCAACCGGGAACGTTCCTGCCTTATGTCAAGTTGAACGCAAACACCAAATTCAGTCGCTACCGCATTGCGCTTCAGGTTGACGGTTCGCTGAACAAAGACAATCTGGATATGAAACTTCAGTCGAATCCGTATCTGTCCCAGAACGCCATTGTCCGGATGCTGACCCTGCAGCGCGCTTCTGCCGGCAGTGACGACATAACGAATGATGATATGCAGAATCTGCTGATTGCAGGACTGGAGACCGGTTTGCTGGGAGATGTGGAGCATTCGATCCGGAGAGCTCTGGGCATCGATGAGTTCCGTGTATATGTCGGGAAATTGGATAACGGCGTGGATTTTGATAATCGCATCATCCGTGAGCTGACACAGGAAGAAAAGGAACAGTATAACTTCCTGATTGGGAAAAACCTGACAGACCGCTGGAAAATCGGCTATACCAGGAGTTTTGACGGGAAATACGAGAATGTTTATACGCAGTATCAGATTACGGAACATATGAACATTACGGTTTCCCAGAACGAAGACCATGACAGACGATACAGCGTGGAATACCGCATTACGTTCTAAGGTAGTACTGATTGAGCTGCCGTTAGGGCCGGACTTGTTTAATCGGCACTTTCCTGAACCAGAGAGGGACTATTATGTTACAGAAATATCTGGAAGAATTAAAAAAAGTTAATCTTCTATCCCCGGAGGAAGAGAAAGAACTCTGGATCCGGGAAGCGGAAGGAGACGAGGCGGCCCACCGGAAGCTGGTCAGTTCTTATCAGCCGCTGGTTTTTAAATCAGCGGCCCGGTTCCATATGCCGGAAGAGATTACGATGGAACTGATCCAGGAAGGTACAGTGGGTCTCCTGGAAGCGGTGGAGAATTATGACCATACTAAAGGTGTGGCATTCAGCCTGTACGCGATACACCGTATCCGAGGCAGGATGTGTGATTTTCTTAACCGGGAGTTTTCCCGTGACGAGCTGTCTCTGGATAAGGAAATGGCAGAAGGCTGGCGCCTGACGGAGGTGTTGACCGTTTCCCAGCTGCTTCCGGAAGAAGTGGTGGAACGCCGCGCGGTTTCCGACCGTGTATCCCGTGCGGTGGAAAGGCTGCCGCAGAAGGAAAGGCAGGTTCTGCAGGGGATTTTTCTGGAGAACAGGACGCCGTCCGATCTGGCTGCCGATATCCATGTAACGCCAAATCACATATACCGTCTGGAAAAGCAGGGAGTCCGCAGGATACGGGGGATGCTGTCCCGTTTTATGAGCGAGTTCAGAAAGTAAAGCGGGAAAATCGTATTCGGTAAAACTATAAAGAAAATGGGTCCAATTCAGTAAAAAATCGCTGAAAATGAAAGATAATCTGAAATAATTGATTGTTTCTTTGTTTTTTTTGCAAGTTAATTTGCCAAGTTGATTCAGATTATATATAATCATATGTAAGTTTGGGGGTGTAACCTTATGACTCAGAGCCGGTCTGTGTGCAGCCGGATCCGGAACGCGAAAGCCAGCCTGGATAATGCGGAACGCAGCTTTCGCAGCAACCAGGAGGTCCGCGGTGAACTGGATCTGATGCTGGCGGAAGCAGAACTGGATAATCTGCGGCAGAAACGTCCGGGCATTTCCTGGACCCGTCATACGCTGGCGGCGTGTTTTGCTGTTTTGGTGCTGGCCTCAGGATGTTTGGGCTGGTGGTGGGCTTCTGCGTACGGAGGGAACACGACAAACGCCGCTGGTTTGCAGGATACGCCGATGACTGCGGAAATTAAGGGACCGGCAGGAGCGGATAAGCAATTGCCTGCTGTCCGTCCAAACAGTACAGCTTCAGCAGCTGTGTCTGAAAAGAAAGCTGGCGTAAATGAAAAACAAGCTGCTTCAGCGCAGGCGACAGAACCGAAATTGCATCAAACCGGAAACAGGGACGGAGGAGTCCGTCTTTCTGCAGGCCAGATGCGTCAACTGATCCGTTCCGGGAAACAGGAACTGGAGAATATGCGATAAACCATTTTAAAAAGGATTTGTCAGATAGTCACCGTCAGGTGTATAATATGCAATTAAGTTATCATTACAGTACCAGGCTAATAAATTCCAACTATACAGGGAGGTTAATTGGTATTATGAAATATGCTTTGGAAAAGCAGCTAACAATTGGTTTACTGGCGACGTTGCTGGTTGCCAGTCCTGTGTTTGCGGAAACGACAACTACCGTGTCAGATTCGATCCGGCTCAAAAAGAAACCTGTCGCAACGACTGGGGAGCAAAATACTGCGCAAACACAGGGGAGCGGGACGGCAGGACCGGCAGCCGTCAGGACGAACCCGTTAAATCTCCCTCCAGCGAACAGCCCGGTTCCCGGACAGGATATCGGAGTGCAGGAAGAAGAAAGCGAACTGGCCCCTTATCTCAATAAGACGCTGACAAAAATCAGTATTGAAGGTAATGAGGGGGTTCCGGCAGAGGATATCCTGAAAGTAACTTATAGCAAACCGGGTCTTCCGTTGACCGAAGAGGATATATCCAGAGACATGCAGGCAATTTATGGTATGGGCTGGTTTTATGATATCCGGCCATCCTTCCAGCTTGTTCCGGAAGGTGTACAGGTGACCTATCATGTGCTGGAAAACCCAAAATTTGATCATCTGGAAGTAACGGGAAATACCAAGGTTTCTACAGAAAAGATCCGCCAGATTGTGAATCTTCCGAAAGGTAAAATTGTCAATATACGTGATTCTAACAAAAAACTGGGTTTTGTGGAGGAACAGTATAAAAGAGACGGTTATATCCTTGCCCGTATTACCGATGTACGGTTCTTGCCGGATGGGATTTTGGCTATAACGATCAATGAAGGCATAGTGGAAGATTTTAAAGTTAAAGGCAATGTCAAGACAAAGGACAAGGTTATTCTGCGGGAGATTCGCCTGAAAAAGGGCGAGCCTTTCAATTCAACATTAGCCCGTCGGTCTCTGAACCGTATCCAGAATCTGGGATTTTTTGAAGATGTTAATATGAAACTGAATCCCGGCCGCCAGCCTAACGCGGTGGAAATGGAAATTGATGTTGTTGAGATGAATACAGGCACATTCGGTATCGGCGCAGGTTACAGCGATGCGGATGGCTTTGTCGGCATGGTTTCCGTCGGCGATAAGAATTTCCGGGGAACCGGTGACAGCATCCTGCTCCGCTGGGAATTTGGCGGTGAAGATAATAAAAACTATGAGATTTCGTATCGGAAGCCCTGGCTGGACAAGAAAGAAACCTCACTGGGCGTCACCCTGTATGATTTAACCAATGAATATGCGGATTACGACCGCAAAGGGGATGAAATTGCCCGGTATGATAAAAAACGTGTAGGGCAGGAAGTGACCCTTGGTCGTCCCCAGGGAGAGTTTGTACGGCATTCTGTTACGCTGAAGCACCGTGAAGATAAGTATAAAAAGCCGATCAACGGCTACAATACGCAGTATTATGAACCAAGTTTTGATTATAAATATTATGAAATGTTTCATAAATGGACCACTGCGGAGGAACGTCGTGATCAAAACTTTGGTACCACAAACAGTATAACGTATACCCGTGTGTATGATTCGCGTGATAACATTTATGATCCCCATGCAGGGAAACGTAATTCATATTCCTTTGAATGGGCCGGTCTGGGCGGAGATTTCAAGTTTGAAAAAATCAGTGTAGATTACCGTTATTATCTGCCCCTGCCAAAGAACCGGGTGCTGGCTTTCGATCTGGCTGCCGGCTACGCCTGGGGCGACATGCCTTTGTCCCAGCGCTTCTCGGTTGGCGGCGCGGATACGCTGCGCGGTTACAAGGACGATCAGTTCAGGGGCAACAGTATGCTGCGCGGTACTGCGGAATACCGTTTCCCAATCCGGAATAAAGTACAGGGCGTATTATTCTATGATATCGGTTATGCCTGGGATAAACGGGATCAGAGTAATTTTGACCTGAGCCTGATGGAATCCGGTTATGGTCTCGGCCTGCGGATCAATTCCCCGTTAGGACCCATTAAACTGGATTGGGGCAAAGGTAAACAGCGCAGCCGATTCCACTTCAGCTTTGGCGGACAGTTCTGACCATTATGTTTAAAACAGCAAGTTTGTTTCTGGCCTGCCTGCTGTGGACGCAAAGCATTCTGGCGGCGCCGGTAACAAAAGTGGACGTGAGTATCCGTGATGAGGCAGGGAGAACCAGTCCCGTCCTGCTCCGTAAGATGGAAGACAGTATGCAGGTGGTGGCTGCCCAGCTGTTTAATGGCAGGGACTCAGAATTTATAGAGGCTGACAGACAGGGTTATGAGCGCCTGCTTTCGGAAATTTCAGACCGCGTGCTTACCGGGTACCAGACGAACCGGGTCGTTCTTTCCACGGTATACGGGCGGGACGGAACAACGGTAACCCTGGCCTTTGCTGTTGCGCCCTGGGCACAGACCGTGCAAAAGGTGGATGTGGATGTTCAGTTTTCCGGGGTCAGCCCGTATGCCGCTGCTGTGTTGGAGGAAAAAATACCGGCCCTGCGGGAAGAATTGCAGAAGACGCTGCAGGGCGCCTCGCTGGATGCAACCGACTGGGCAGGAGGTATTTTGCGGGGTCAGGTTAAAAGCTGTGTGGAGTTGGTTTTGCCGGACTTCAGGGCTGCGGTGGATCTGACGACCCGTGATGACAATGCGGCAGTGCAGGTTGTTATCTACCCGGTCGGGGAACTGGTGCGTACCGTACAGTACAGCATGATTTCCCGTTCCATACCAAATATATTGCTGATGAAACTGAAATATAAATACGCGGATAAGGCAAAATCCCTGCAGGGTCTGCCAGTTTCTTACATTGAAACAGAGTATGGGCTTCTGGCTGACAGGCTGCAACAGGAATTATCCCGGGAACCTCAGGTCAGACGGCACCACCTGAAGCCGCGGATCGAGATTCGACCCGGGGCGGAAACACAGCTGGATATTACCCTGGAATCCGATGAGTACAAGATCTGGTTTGAAGGCTACGGCGATGTAGGGAGAAAGGATCACAATCTTTCCGGCCGTGCCCATATCGGCAAATTTATTTCGCGGAGGGACGAGATTTTTGGTGAAGCAGGCCTGGATCTGAAAGATGTAAGATGGGATTTCAGCGCCGGTTATGCATATCATTGGGGTAAAAGCACCCTGTCCTACATGCGGCGTGTTCCAGCAGATGCAAATGTGTACAGGCTGGAATACGACTTTGCGCCGAAATGGCGTTTCCGCTATGAACATTTCGGGGATAAAAGGGAGAACGAGTATGCGATCCGGTACCGGATCCATGAATTCCTGAGCGGGGAGTATGTGTACTCGACGAACAAATCATATTTTCGGATTGTGGGCAATCTGTAAAAAAATCTTGAAATCTTCGGAGAAATGTTGAAAGTACCGGAAGGGACTGGTATAATATACACGTATAATTATTTTTTAAGAAGGCAGGTAGTTTCTATCATGATGGAAAAATTAAGGAATCCAAAAAATGTAAAAACCATTTCACTGATTGTTGCAGCAATCTTTGTCATCGGCTGTTTTACTCTGGCCATGAGCGCCGGTGGCTTTGGCAGCAGTGTGGCTTCTGCGGCCGCGAGTGAATCTGCTATTGGTGTGGTTGATTATCAGGTTCTTGTTTCCCAGTCTCCTCAGCTTGAGCAGGTTCGTTCGGAGATGCAGAAAGCGATTTCTGAAACTCGCAGGGAATTTGACAATAACAGTCAAAACATGAATGAGGAAGAAAAAGAACGGTACTACAGACAGATGCAGGAACGTCTGGCCAATAAGGAAAAAGATTTAATGGATCCGGTTCTTAAAGGAATCAACGATACCATTAAAAAGGTTGCGGAGAAGAAGGGCCTTAAAGTTGTGGTTGATAAATCTACTGTAGTTTATGGCGGTACGGATATTACCGATGAAGTGGCCAAAGCACTGCAGAATCCGAAGAAATGATAATGCATGAAATGAGGCTCTGTAGGAGCCTCATTTTCCATTACTGAAGGAGGAAACGTGATGCGCTGGCTTTTGATTATTTTCACGGGTCTGGCGCTGATGCTTTCGGCCTGTAGTAAAATCGGAAGTGGGGAAAAGATAGCGGTTGTAAATTGGGAAAGAGTCTTGCAGGAGCATCCGCAATATGCCCGCTTACAAAAGCTGAAAGATGAATACAATTTACTTTTGGATAAACGCAGGGAACAGGAAATCGTTGGAAAAGCCCAAATGAGCGGTTTGGCTAGACTGTATCAGTTGAAACGGAACAGCAAACAGAATTTCCTGTCTGCTGATTTTTTCACCCGTCTGACAGAAAAACAGACGGCAGAACAGCAAAAACTGAAGCAGTTGAGCGAACAGATTGCGGATCAGGTAGATAAAGAACTGGCTGAAGAAGAAAAGAAGCTTAATGAGCATTATCAGTTGCGTTTATTTAATTTAAGGCTTAAGCTGGATACGGTTCGCCTGGTTCCGGAACAACGTAAAAAGCTGGAGGCCGAACTGAAGGCAGTGAGGGAAGCAAGAGACCGTGACCGGATGCTGTTGATACAGCACAAAATGGGGCTGGTGAATCAGCGGATGCAGCCGCATATAAAAGCCATGAGGCAACAGTTGGATGCGTATGCCCGTCAGTTGCAGGGGCAAATGATAGCTGATATGAGAAAAGGTTCGGACGATTCAGTTTTGCAAAAGGCACCGGGAGCTTTGAAAGAACTGCTGGGTACAATAGACCAGGAATTGGACAAGCGCCAGCAGGGCATTGAAACGCTGGAAACATCAATAAAAAAAGAAACAGAAAGCGTGGTTTTAAAGATTGCAAAAGAGCGTGGTTATTCAATAGTTTTTCATAAGTATCGTATCAGTATTTCAGCGGATGATATGACCGGGGATGTAATTTCCGGCTTAAAAAAGCTTGAAACTCGTGTGAAAGTGGCGGAAGTGTTAAATAAAAAGGTATCAGACAGTTCTGTAGGAAAATAATTGATAGTATTTAACTATAATCATTCAGGAAGGACGAGTAAAAAACATGAAAAAAGTATTAGCGTGTCTTATGGTAGTGTGTGCGTTGCTGGCGTTTGGTTGTAGCGGACGCAATGCGGCTTTTGGCGTGGTAGACATGAAAAAAGTTGAGACGGAAGCGCCGGCCGTAAAGACCATTAAAGAAGACCTGCAGAAGAAAGCGAAAGAACTGCAGGAACAGATGCAGAAAGAAACGGAAGGAAAGAGCAGGGAAGAAGCGGAAAAAATCGTACAGGACAAAAGAGCCCAGATGCAGGTTGCTTCCTCTGAAGCCCAGGCCAAATTAAAAGCGAGTCTGGATACTGCGTTGACGGAGGTTTCCAAGGAGAAGAACCTTAGCGCTGTACTTGTCAAGGATGCAGTTCCTTCTGGTGGCGTGGACGTGACGGAAGAGGTTATTAAAAAGATGAAATAATTCGGGAATCCGCAGTAATTCACTTACCTTTTTAAATTATTAAAAGAGTATATTTCTTGTTTCACCCATAACGGGCGGAGTTTCGTCCGTCCGTTTTTTCTTGATTAAAAAGCGGCAGGGACCATTAGTGTGTATGCTTTGGTCAGGTTATTGCCGACACAATAAGATGTAGAGCAGAGGGGTTGTAAAACTATGGAAAAGACATTACAGGAACTGGCTGCATTTCTGCGTGGCACACTGGAAAATGATGACCCTGCGTTGCGTATTACCGGTGTGAACGGTTTGGTAGAAGCTGGGCCGACAGAGATTTCGTTTGCGATTCCGCCTTACGTTGAATTCTGCCATAAAAGCCGTGCCGGCGCCATGATACTTGCTCTGGGGGACAGAGAGCTGGACCGTCCTGTGATACGTGTCGATAATCCCAAGCAGGCTTTTGCAGAATTGCTGGAACTGTTCCGCCCGCAGGAAGAGGTGGCCCGCGTCATCAGCCCGCTGGCGTTTGTGGCGGACGATGCAAAAATCGGCGCGAATGTAGCTATCCAGGCCTTTGCGGTTGTGGAATCCGGAGCGGAAATCGGGGACGGGACAGTTGTCTATTCCCATGCCTATATCGGACGCCATGTGAAGGTGGGTAAAAACTGCGTGATATATCCGAACGCTACGGTGCGGGAAAACTGTGTCATCGGCAACCGGGGCATTCTGCAGTCAGGCTGTGTCATCGGTGGTGACGGTTTCGGCTTTGTAACGAATAACGGGAAACATAATAAAGTGCAGCAGACCGGCAACGTGGTGCTGGGTGACGACGTGGAGATCGGCTGCAACTCCTGCATCGACAGGGCGACCGTAGGCAGTACCGTTGTAGGCAATGGCACCAAACTGGATAACCTGGTACATCTGGGGCATAACGATGTGGTGGGCGAAAACAACCTGTTCGTGGCTATGGTGGGAATTCCCGGCAGCGTAACCATCGGCCACAACAACACCTTTGGCGGGCAGGCTGCCACGGTAGGGCACATTACCATCGGCAACAACAATACAATGGCAGGCCGTTGCGGCGTCATCAGTGATGTGGGGGATAACCAGGTGCTGGCCGGGTTCCCGCATATGTCCCATGTGGAGTGGCTGCGCCAGCAGTCCAAGTTGCGGAAGCTTAATGAACTGATGAAAACAGTCAAAACGCTGCAGAAAGAAATTGCAGAGCTGAAAAAAAATGAGTAACGCGGAGAAGATATGCTCGCATATTATGTAATGAAACTGGTCAGTAAAATACTTTGCGTGCTTCCCTGGAGCGTAGGGCTGGCCTTTGGCAATGTGCTGGGCAGGGTGGCGCCGTTGTTTGTGCCGGAATGGCGCATGCAGATGGCGGCGACTAACGTGCAGGAATGTCTGCATGTATCACCGGAAGAAGCCCGGAAGATCGCCCGTCAGAGCGTGGTCAAGTTTGGCCGCATGATTGTGGAAGTGCTGCGGTTTCCGTTGTTGAACAGGGATACGATAAACTCAGTCGTGAAAACGGACGGGCTGGAGTATCTGGAAGAAGCTTACGCCAAAGGAAAAGGGGCCCTGATGTGTACCGGACATTTCGGTAACTGGGAATTGCTGGGGGCAAATGTTGCGTTGCACGGCTATCCCATGTTGAGTATTGCCAGAAAGCAGAACAACAGCGCCATGGACTTGTTTATCAACGAATACCGTGAAATCGTCGGGCAGAAGGTTGCCTATAACCGGGGCAAGGAAGGAATCCTGGCCATGGGCCGGTATCTGAAAGAAAAACATCTGTTAGGCATTTTGTATGATCAGGATACCAATGATACGGGCGTGACTACCACCCTGTTTGGGAAAGAAGTGATTACGCCTGCGGGACCCGCTGTTTTCAGCCGGACCTTTGGCTGCCCGATTCTGCCTATTTTCATGCATTACGATGAAGACGGCAGCTGCCGGGCTAAAATCTATCCGCCGCTGTATGCAGAAAAGACAAAGGACAAGGACAGGGACCTCGCCCGGGTGACAGAAAAAATGATGGCGGTTCTGGAGCAGGAAATCAGGGAAAACCCGCCTATGTGGTTCTGGGTACATGATCGTTGGAAAGACGGCAAGAAACGGTTTAGACCGAAAAAATAGAATGTTGAGGAAATGTGTATGGAAAAACAGGTAACATTAGCAACCGGGATGAGTTATTCCGGTGCAGGGTTGCACTCCGGAAAAGATGTGACTATGACATTAAAGCCGGGGGAACCGGATACGGGTATTGTGTTTATCCGGACCGATCTGCCGGAGAAACCGGAGATTCATGCCCGCGGGGAACTGGTCACTTCCACGCTGAAAGCGACGACTCTGAGTGAAAACGGCGCCCAGGTATTTACCGTGGAGCATCTGCTGGGGGCGCTGTTTGCCATGGGGGTCGACAACTGCCGGATCGAAATGGATTCGCCGGAACCGCCGGTAACCGACGGCAGCGGTCTTGTGTTCGCTCAACTGGTACAACAGGCCGGACGGGTGGAACAGGATGCGGAAAGAAGAGTCTGCGTGATTGACAGGGCCTTTTCTGTTTATGACGGAGACAAGTTTATGTTGATGGTTCCTTATGATGGGACGCGTATCTCTTTTACTTCCGTCAATCCGCACCCCTTACTGGGAACCCAGTATTTTGACCTTTTGCTGACGGAAGAAACATTTTTGAAAGAAATCGCGCCGGCCCGCACCATCGGTTTTATGCACGAAGTGGAACAAATGCGGAAAATGGGCCTGGGGCTGGGGGGAAATCTGGAAAACGCATTGGTGTATGACGATACCAAATGTCTTTCCGTGCCCCGTTTTCCGGATGAACTGGTAAGGCATAAAATCCTGGATGTGTTAGGGGATTTATCCCTTCTCGGTCCCTGGAAAGGGCATGTTATTGCAGTAAAATCAGGACATTCATATAATTCGCAACTGGCAAAACAGATTATTGCTTACAGGGAGGGTAAATAATGGCTATTACACTGGATGTTATCGAAATCAAGAAAATTCTGCCTCACCGTTTTCCTATGCTTCTGGTAGACCGGATCCTGGATCTGGAACCTATGAAATGGGCTGTTGGCATAAAGAATATTTCAGTTAATGAGATGCAGTTCCTGGGACATTTTCCCGATAACCCCATCATGCCGGGCGTATTGTTGATTGAAGCCATGGCCCAGGTAGGCGGGGTGGCCATGCTGTATCCGCCGGAAAACCGCGGCAAGATTGCGGTATTTGCCAAAATTGACAAAGTCCGCTTTCATAAGCAGGTGGTTCCCGGCGACCAGGTGGTGACGCGCGCGGAAGTGGTGAAAATCCACGGCAATATGGGCGTGATACACTGTGCCGGCAAGGTAGACGGGGAACTGGCCTGCGAATGCGACTGCTTCTTTGCAATCCAGGACAAGTAAAACTGCTGTAAGCAAAATCACGGGAACACAAAAACAGCAAGAATCCGGTTTCCTGTTATCAGGCAAAAAAGAAGAAAAATAAAGAAAAAAAGTAACATTGTGTAGTAAAAGCAAGATAATGTTACATAAAATGAAAATTTTGCGGAATATACAAAAAAACGGGAAACGAAAAAACACGGGTTTAAAGGATTATAATTCCTAAAGTATAAGCATATGGGAATTTTTGTGCTTTTCTTTTTTGTGTTGTACAAAATGGTTTGCAGACAACATGCATTATGTATGGTAAAAAGTCTGGCTGCAGGGGAGTGATAAAATGGCATCGGTAGTTACACCGTTACAAAAGATACACGAGACCGCGATTATTGAGAAAGGTGCGGAAATCGGTAAAAATGTAGTAATTGGTCCGTATGCGGTAATTAAACATGACGTGGTACTGGGGGATGGCTGCATTGTAGGTCCGCATGTAGTGATTCATCCGTTTACAACGATCGGTAAAGACTGTAAATTTTTTCCGGGGGCTTCCATAGGCAGTGTTCCCCAGGATTTGAAGTTTAAAGGGGAACGCAGTTACACTGTCATCGGTGACAGGGGTGTTTTCCGCGAATGTGTTACTGTAAGCCGCGCCTGCGGGGAAGGCAACGAGACACGTATCGGCAACGACATTCTGATGATGGCCTATACCCATATCGCCCACAACTGTATCGTGGGCAACAACGTAATCATGTCCAACGTGGCTACTCTGGCAGGCCATGTGGTGGTGGAAGACCGGGCCGTCATCGGCGGCCTGGCAGCGGTGCACCAGTTCTGCCGCATCGGGCGGAACGCCATGGCCGGCGGTATGAGCAGAATATCCCAGGATATTCCGCCGTTTATGCTGGTAGCGGGGGATCCTGCTTTTGTGGCGGGCCTGAACAGTGTGGGTCTGGCCCGGGCGGGGATGCCGCTGGAAATCCGCACCCAGCTGAAAAAAGCGTTCCGGATTCTGTACCGCAGCGGGCTTTCGCTGGAAGAAGCGGTGGCAACCATGGAACAGGAACTGGACAGCAGCGAGCCGGTGGAACATCTGATGCGTTTCCTGCGTAATGCGGAGCGGGGCATTATCCATACGCGTAAATAAATAGTACGCGGTGCGCCAGCAGGAGAAAATTA
>JAEEGG010006860.1_pt1 | contig 26562 bp, 22 predicted proteins | sample 9134161 | NCBI WGS metagenome assembly JAEEGG01 (sample SAMN16246543, study PRJNA631951) | gut metagenome | biome: gut microbiome; feature: rumen; material: CR-attached | host: Bos | place: Iran: Karaj | collected 2018-10 | reverse complement strand
TTGGCCCTTGCCGTGTCGATGATTTGCCTGATATCTGAAAGCAATTTACCGTCAATGGGTTGGATTTCATTCTTTTTCATGTTTGCGTCCCTCGAATAAATGCCTTTGTTAATTTGGGTTATTTATTCCGTCTTTAATATACAGCTATGGTTAAAGATTTCAATGATAAATATAAAGATTATTGAATAATGTTTATTTTAGATATATTTATGTAAATCAGTATTTTTTCAATATTATCATGTAAGCTAAATAAACGGAACATGCTGTTTACTATGATGGTTTGGTGGTAGCATATTTGAATAGCAAAAGGATGTGACGGTGTGGCGGCGGCGTTCTCGCCGTCGCATGCGGGCAATGCCCGCTGATTACCATGCGAAGGCATCCTGTCATTGGCGACGGTGTGGCGGCGGCGTCCTCGCTGTTGTGCGAAGGCAATTGCCTTCGTTTTTACCGCCCGAAGGGCGGCACAATCGTAACCGCTTGCAAGCGAACAAAGTGAGCGCGGCTGGCGGTAAGAGACCGCCCCCCCCCCTCTCTCATAGCGCCCGTAAGGGCGCCACAATTCGCCTGAAAGGCGAGACAATCTTATGCATATAAAACATATAGCTGACTATTGTGTATGGATTAATCATCGTCTTTCATAAAGTATTTCTCGTCAATATTGCATCCATGCTCGCCGAGCAGTCTTCTCAGTTCAGTTTCGAAGCTGGAAGACTGATGATGCTCTTTCTGTCTCATGATGTAATTGATGATCTTGTCCTTTTCATTGACTCCGTAGGAAAAGGCGGCATATCACTTCCCCCAGCCTTGGAAATATGGAAACAACGGATTGTTCGTCAGCCATTTTGCGGTTGAGGTTTTCAAATCCCGCACGAAGTCGGACAACGATAGCTTGGCGGCCAGTTCTACAAACAGATGGAGATGGTCTGGCATCCCGTTGATTCTGTAGAGCATGGACTCCTTGTTCTTGACAAATCCCCAAATGTATTTGTAGAGTTCCTTTTCATGCGCGATGGATATGGCCGGAATGCTGTGTTTTGTCCTGAAGATGATATGGTATAGTAGGCGTGTGTAACTCATTGAAAAAATCCTTTATATGATTTATGAGATAATTGTAATTGCAATCATATAACTGATAGGGGATGAATTTATTGTATTGATTTTATAATTTTTTCAATATAAATAATGTGTGTAGATTACGATTGTATTGCCCTTCGGGCAGTGGCGCCCTAACGGGCGCTATGGGAGGAGGAGGGGCTGTCTTACCGCCAGCTGCACTCGCTGACGCTCGCTTGCAAGCGGTTACGATTGTATCGCCCTTCGGGCGGGAAATGCCGCCTGCGGCCGCTCTGTGGCGCCCTTCGGGCGCTATGGTGGTGGTGGGCTGTCTTACCGCCAGCTGCGCTCACTGCGTTCGCTTGCAAGCGGTTACGATTGTATCGCCCTTCGGGCGGGAAATGCCGCCTGTGGCGGCGACGGTGTGGCGGAGGCGGGACGCCTTCGCGCAACGGCGAGACGCCGTCGTTACCATGCGACGGCGAGACGCCGCCGCCACACCGCGACGGCGAGGACGCCGCCGCCACACCGCGACGGCGAGGACGCCGTCGTTACATTTTGCCGTGTTTGAATTTGGCTGACAGCATGGCGGAAATCAATAGAAGGCCGATGGCTGTCAGGCCTAGCCAGCCGAACAACAAGGTCGGCACATGCAAGTCTGCAAAGAATGACAATATGACAAGAAGGATGAGCGATGGAACCGCTCCTGACATGAAAAGCAACAAATTTTCAGCCATGTATTGTCGGTAGAGTTCTGATTGCGAAAGCCCCATGTCCAACAAGAATTGAATCGTCTTCCGTTCGGCATGGAGATTTCGGAGCATCAGCAGAAGCAGGGAGAAAAATCCAAGCAAAAAGCCGAGGACGCCTAACTGTAGAAAGATGGCAAGATAATGATTCTGAAAACGTTCCGCTTCTGACATGAATTCATCCACCGTCCATGTGCTCAAGCCGTAAGGCTCCAATAATTGTTTGCATTTTTCCGCCGTTTGCTTGTCCTTTATCAAAAAGAAACGCGCGCCCTGCACATCAGGAAACAACGATTGGAAGGTGTCGTCGCCGACAAGAATTCCGCGTTGGAAAACGGAGGCTTTCATCGTGCGCGACAATGTGATGTTTCCGTTGGGATAGGCGATGGAATCGCCAAGTCGTTTTTTCATAATCCAATAGAGCGATCCCGTATCGACAGCGGCGGACGATTTTTTTAGGAAATCGCCATCGTGTGTCAAACGGGACAAGTCACATCCATAAACTGTCGGGACAGATGCTTGCAAGACGTTGGAACAATCGGCGCTGTCGTTTGTGAAGACACGAACAGGCAAGACTTCGTCCGGAAATGGGTGGTCGGTTGACGGCACGAAAGGCAGAATCGTCTCCATGACAAATTGCCATCCGAAAGCGTCTTCCCCACGCGCCTTGATGCCGAACGCTCCGACGCCTAACGTCCCTAAAAATCCTAATACCAAGATAATAATGCATGCCCGATAATGCTTTAAGCGACGCAGAAACGACAAAGCCCCTAGTCGTACTGGCATATTAATTTTTCTGGATTCACAAAAACAGAATTTGACAGTCTTGGATGAATCATGTCTTAAGACATGGAGGATGATAACCAATATTGGTAGAAAAGACAAGCCGATTCCAAGAAGATAGCTTGTCATATTCCAATGGAAATGAAGCTGTTCCATTAAGATGACGCCATTCCAGAATCGCTCCAGCATCCACAGTTGCAACTGGCAGAGGACGCTTCCAATTATCGAGCCGATGATGATGCCAGGTAGCAGAATGGCGATGATTTCCATGAATAGAAAGCGATGGATTCCATCCGTATATTCTGAAAGGATGGCCAGTTCCTTTCGTCTGTCAAATAGATGCAGCTTCACCATCATGGAGAGCGCCAAAAGTGCGGAAAAAATTAGGAACATGCTCAGCCCCAAGAACAAAGGCGCGAATTGAACACCGTTCCGTATATTGTTCGCCAAAATGGTCTTGATGTCGTCTGACCGATACAATGTGGTGTCATGACGTAGTTCATCGATAATCTTTTTGCGAATATCGAAAACGTCCGCACCTTTTTCAAAAATCAGAACTGTGTATTTGCCAGGCGAAAACCACTGTTGCGCTTGCTGAAAATTCAAATACAGTTTCGGTTTGCTTTTATATTTATCCCAATAGTCTTTGTCTTCTTGACGGACTTTGTCAAAATCAATCGGAATGCCCGCATCCCAATCGGTACAGCTTTCAACATCCGTCAATCCAGCCGCTTCTGGATTCAAAGCCTGCCCCAGATGCGTATCTGAAGCTTTCCGAATATGCTGTAACGAAACCGTTTCATGGGTGAGCTTGCGGTAGGCGCCCATGCTGAAAAAAGACAATTTCCCTCCATGGGGAAAAACGGTTGAAACATTGTCTGACAGAACGGCGAAATCCTTTTCAATTGGGAAAATATCGTTTTCAAAAGCACTTACAAAGAAATAGTCAATTTGGTGGTTACCGTCGGAGAGGGATTCCGCGAATGTCGTGATGCCGCCAGTGGCGTTAGGAAAAAGTCCGCGGATGCGTTCTGGCAGGAACCATGCCGATGATTTTAAGACAGGACGACCATCCCAGTCACTAAACGAAAGGCGCGAAAGATTCCAAATCATCTCATCGGAGAGTTCATATTCATCTTGCGCCCAGATTTCGTTGATGGCATTTTCCTCTATCCCAAGGGCTTGCGCAAGATAGTCATGATTGACAAATAGATTGTTGGCATTGAGTTGCGGATTCTCAAAATTGACGTTTTGGCGTGCATCATGCCAAATTCCCCTATAACGGAAACGGATTTGCTTCAATTCCGGTGGACGTCCCATCAGTTCTTCAGAGGGAATCGCGGGGATGGTCAAAGTCCGCACTGTAAAGAAATCGCCGTCCTTTAGATTCAGACGTTTGGCCAAAGCGGGATTGGCCCATGCATCGTTTCCCCGAATTTCTGTATCCTTCTGCAATGCATAGAGTTCAATCTTTATGCCAGGCGTTGCGAATCCTTTTGTGTGAAGGACACCATCTGGCGTATCCGCCTTGACAGGATACGGAAGACGAATCAGACGTTGAATGGATGCGACTTGACATTCAAGATTGTCGTAAAGTGTTCCACGAACGCTATCTCCAATCAGTAACGCCGCTGTTGGAATCGCGCAGCACAGACAGGCCATGGCCGCCAGAATGGCAAATGGCCTTCGATAGAAAACTAGATCTCGCCGAAACAAATGGAAAAATGTCATATCTTTCCCACTCCTCCATTTGGGGCAAGATTGACGCTGTCCGGAAAGAAATCCATGGCACGTTGATTATGCGTTGCCAGAATGATGGTTATATGATGGTCGTGGTTGATTTGCTGGATCAACTTGAAAAAGGCGTCGCTTCGTTCCATGTCCAAGGCGGACGTCGGTTCGTCGAGCAGCAGAATTTTCGGATTCGGGAGCAGGGCGCGTGCCAAGGCGACGCGTTGGCGTTCGCCGCCTGAAAGCTGCTGCGGGAAGAAACCGCTTCGCTTCTCCAAACCAAATTCTGTCAGCCATGCCAACGCTTGGGCGCGATAGTCGTCTTTTTCTCCAAGCATCGACAACTGAACATTTTCCAAGGCGGTCAATTGCGGCAGAAGCGATGAATCCTGATCGGCAAAGCCGATGAATTTACGTCGAAATTGACGGCGTTCCGCTTCTGGCAGATGATACAACGACACATCATCGAACAAGACTTCGCCTTCATCCGGTGGTTCCAAGCCGTAAATGATTCTTAGCAAAGTGGTTTTGCCACTGCCCGAAGGGCCTGTCAAAAGGCGCGTACCGCCGGACGGGCAGGTGAAATCAAAATGATGAAACAGCGCAACGGTTTCTCCCGCGGATTGAAAGGACTTGGAGATATGGTTCAGGACAAGTTTCATGGATTCGCCTCCCGATACAACAAAATGCCGCCGCTTTCATCTGGTATAAGCAAGTCATGTCCAAATAGATGGCATCCAAGACGGCAATCCGTTTGGAAATCGGCCACGACATCATGTGTCCACTTTTCCGCGTGGTATGACCAACGATGGAGCTTCCCCATGCCTGAAACCGCATAAACGGTGCTGTCACCGACGGCGCACGGCGTGTTGATGCGTTCCCCTAGCTCCCACGTTTCAGACAGTTCGCCATTGGCCTTTTTCCGGGCCTGTGCGGTTCCATTCTCTCCTGTGACAAATACATAATCTCCTGCTATGCAAGGCGGAGCAAAACAACCGGACAACGTGTTCACACGATAGATTTCCTGAAAATTGGAGGCATTGACCGATACCAGAACTCCTTGATGGGACAGCACATAGACGATTCCATCATGCAGGACAGGATTTTCCGGAATCGGAGATTCCAGATCAATCTCGCCAAGCAATGCGCCGTCTTGAAGGCTGATACGACGCAACTTACCATCGCAACTGCCTAAAAACAGCGTACGATTCGGTTCATGAAGAACAGGTGTGGCATTGACTTGGGCACCACAATCCACACTATGTAAAACTTTGCCAGATTCCGCCTCGAAGGCATAGAGCGTATGGTCATGGGAACCGACCCAAACCAGCCCGTCGAAGATCACGGCACCGCCGATAATCTGATTGCCTGTCCGATAAGACCACAGTTCGCCGCGTTCAGGAGAAAAGGCATGGAAAATGCCGTTTTCATCACCGACATAAACGATGCCGTCTTTTTCCAATGGGGGCGCGGAAATTGAATACTCTGATATCTTGTATGTCATTGGTTTTTCGCCTGTTGGAAAGACAATCAACTCTCCTTTCCCATTGCAGGCGGCGAAGCCGCCTTTGTACGCGCCCAGTGCGCCCAATGGCGAACGGCCTGAATAGACAAGCGACCAAGAGGGCTTCTTTTCCGTTGGTGTATTGTCACCGAGTCGGAAATACAAAACAAGGCAGAGACAGCCAAGCAAGAAGAAAAGGGCAATGAGCCATTTTCTCATACATCGCCTCCTGTCGTTTTCAGTGTCAAGGCCCCAGTGGGGCAAACGGCGCAGAGAGCCGCTGCCATATCAGGGCCAATGGAATCCCAGCCAGCAGGACCAGGCGAGATACAGGAGTTATCCGCACGATTATGGATGGCCAACGCTTCCTTTGATACGCCAACACAACGCTGGCAGAGGACGCATTTTCCGGCTTCGTACGTCAATGCCGCCGATTCGACTTTCGGAGGACATTCCCAATCACTCTTTTCGCGTTTCGCCTTGTATTCACGTATCAGATCAAAGAACTTGCATTTCCCTTTAGCGGAACACGTTCCGCATTTAAAATCATGTCGCAGAAGCATCAGGGAGAGTGCCTCCCGCCTAAAATCACGAACTCGTTCAGAGTTTGTCTCATAAACATGTCCTTTCTGCACAAGTTGTTCGCATCCGGGAACAAATCGCTTCAGAATAGCATCCCAGACCGCACAAACCATGCAATGTGCCGCGTCGCTAACGTCCTTCATGAAACACAGTGTTGGCAGTTCCACATAATCCAACATGGTGCGTCCCGCCACGAACGGATGGGAAACGCCGTCGATGACGATGACATCTCCCTCAGCGGGGCTCGTCGATTCAACTTGTTTGAATGGAAGAGCTTTGATTGGATGGGGCGTCGTCTTGTTCAAAATCGCATGGGCGGGGCAGACGGAGCGGCAGACGCCGCAGCGCACGCATTTGTCCGTTAAAATATTCGCCTTCACAAGCGGTTCGCATTCAATGGCGTCAGCCGCGCAGACCTGCGCGCATTTCGTGCAGCCGATGCAATCGTCCGTCACATGGAACTCCGTCAGTTCCACGCACTTGCCGGCGGGGCATTCATTGACGAGATGGGCCTCGAATTCATTTCGGAATTCATGGAGCGCGCTCAACACCATGTTCGGCGCCGTCCGCCCCAAAGCGCAGAGCGAGCCTTGCTGAATGTGAAGCGCGAGCGATTCAATCCGCTCAAGCAAATCCGGCGATTTTTCGCCCTTGTGCGTCAACTGCTCCACGAGGGCGTACAATCGCGGGACGCCTTCGCGGCACATCACGCATTTGCCACAGGATTCGTTCTTCAAAAAGCGGAGGAAATATAGGGAAATATCGACCATGCAGTCACATTCGTCAATGACGATCAGGCCGCCGGAGCCCATCATGGCACCGTTCTTCTGCAATGTCTGGTAATCGACTTCCGTGTTGAAGAGGCGTTTGGGAATGCATCCGCCTGAAGGCCCGCCGATCATCACGGCCTTGATTTCATGGCCCTTTTCCGCTCCGCCGCCGTATTTTTCCACAATGTCGTCAATCGTGATGCCGACTGGCACTTCCACCAAGCCGCCCTGACGAACTTTGCCGGCCAACGCAAATGCCTTGGTTCCATGAGTATCCGCCGTTCCGATGGCATTGAACGCCGCGCCGTCGTCCACAAGGATGATCGGCACGCAGGCGAATGTTTCGACGTTGTTCATCAACGTCGGAATGCCGCGCAGACCGCTCGTCACAGGGAACGGCGGCCGTTTTCGCGGAATGCCGCGACGGCCTTCAATCGACTCCAGCAGAGCGGTTTCCTCTCCGCAGACGAAGGCTCCCGCGCCACGGAACAGCACGATGTCAAATCCTTTCGCAAACGGCTCGAAAACGCTTGCCGCGCGCAGTTTGGCGATGACACGCTCCAAGACGGAAACCGCTTGCGTGTATTCTTCGCGAATGTAGATGATAGCCTGCTTGGCGCCAATCGTATATGCCGCAATGAGAATGCCTTCCAAAACGCGGTACGGATACGATTCCATCAGCATGCGATCCATGAAGGCGCCTGGATCGCCTTCATCCGCATTGCAGATGACGACTTTGTCTTCGCCCTTGGCTTCCAAAGCCATGCGCCATTTTTCACCCGTTGGGAAACCGCCGCCGCCACGACCGCGCAGTTTGGCGTTCTTCAGCATTTCAACGACCTTTTCAGGCCCCATGGAGCGGGCCTTTTCCAAAGAGACAAAGCCGCCGTGGGCGCGGTAGTCTTCCAGAGATTCTGGATCGTCCATGCCGCTGTTTCGTGTCACAAGTCTTAGATTGTCAATGTCTTTCGGAAGCTGTGAAATATCCATGCAGGCGCATGTCCGCCGATTGTAGAGAGCGTCCATGAAGGCATGGCTCCGCCAGGCTAGGCCTTTTGTCGTAAAATGCTGGGAAACAATGGATTTGACATCATATTCATGAACATTGGCATAATGGAAAATGGCATCTTCCATGGCAATCGTGACCATGGGGGCGCGATAGGACATGCCATGACAACCGACTTCCTTGACGGTGTAGTCGAACTTCCCTGCCCGTTGCTCCGCCACAAAAGCGTCATAGACGCGTCCACTGCCAGCCGCGCGGCAGGATGAACAACGGCAGATGCGGATCTCTGATTGGAATCGTTCTGATGGTTCCGCATTGGGCGTTGCGTTCTGTTCATCCGCCGTCATGAGCAGAAAATCGCGCAGCACGGTGGCTACGTTGTCTGGCGTGACATGCCCGAAAATATGCTTGTCAATCTGTACCGCCACCGCCAGCATGCAGCAGCCCAGGCAGGCGACTTTGCTCAGCGTGAACAGGCCGTCTGGAGATGTGTCTTCCCCATCAGCGATCTTCAGATACGACTTGAAGGCTTCATAAGTTTTTTCCGCACCTTTGACATAGCAAGCCGCTCCGACACAGACTTTTACATGATGCTTTCCGCAGGGCTTGAAACGGAATGCCTGATAGAAGCTTGCTACGCTATAAATACGATTGAGCGGAACGTTCAATCGTTGGCTCAGGGCGACAAGCTCCTCTTCTTTCAAATATTGGTCTCGTCGTTGCAAGGCAATGAGTTCTGGAAGCAAAGGATCGATGAGATTCATGGCTTGGCCTCCAGCGAGATGAGTTTGTTTTCCGCCGTGCGCACAATGATGGCGCCCTGATGGAAGGCTGGCGTCGCAACCACCTTCGTTCCAATGGAATACTTGCCTTCCGTCTGAAGTTTTCCTTCGGATGGTGACAGTTTCAAAAGGTCACCGTCCAACGTGATGGCGACAATTTTGCCGCCGACGACTACTGGTGATGAATAGAATCCATTGTCCAAATCTTCTTCGTACAGTTCTTCGCCGCTCTTGGCGTCAATGGCGATGATCGTGCCGCCGCTTCCAAACAGAATGAATTGATTTCCAAGCTTTACGGGCGACGAGACATCGGGGGCGGGCACATCGCCATTGCTGCAGAGGATACTGCCGTCCGCCGCGGAGAACGCACCTGTGAAGGCTCCTGTATTGGAAAAATAGATGACGTCTCCCGCCACGAATGCCGTCGTGGCGACTTCGCCGCCCATGCATTCCTGACTCCAGACGATCTTGCCTGTATCCAGTTCGAATAACTCCGCCAATTTATTGCCAGCGGTGAAGATGAGGCCTTTGCTGTTGATGTAAAGTCCTTGCGGAGAAGACCATGATGCAGAACTTTGGCGTTCCGTCTTCCATGTCTCTTGGCCTGTGAAGACGTTCAATGCGAAAATGGTCTGCATGCTGTCTTGATCATATTGTACAATCAATTTGTCTCCCATCAACAATGGCGACGAAGCATAGCCATAGGCGATGTCTGGTTTTGGCAACTGTTTGCTCCACAATGCCTTGCCATCATGATCGCAAGCAAGGATTTCGCCTGTTGCGAAGACGGCGTAAACGCGTTTGGCATCGACACAGAGCGTTGGAGAGGAATATCCCGTATCATCGTTGACTTCAGGCATTTCCTTGACTTGACTGGTGGCATTTTTCCAGCGAAGTTCACCATTTTTAGCGTCAAAACAGAAGATGGCGCGTTCTGTCTTGTCGGCTCCCGCCAAGAAGATGTTTTCGCCCCAAATAACTGGTGAATTATTGCCGGGCAGGGGAATGGCGACATTCCACTTCTCTTGAAAGTCCCATTTGGCGGGCAACGCGTTGGCGTTTGGCAGAACAGAGCCGCGGAACTGCGGCCATTGATTTTTCTCCGCTTCCAAGGCTTCCGCCAAATCAATCTTTTCTATGACTGGCTTGTCGGAAGAGGCGATTTCTGCCGCCGATGACTTCGACGACGGCATCATCACCATTCGCATGGCGACGATGCCGCCAATCAACATCACCAGTCCACAGGAGGCAAAGACTAATAGTTGCCTGCGTTCCTTCTCCGGCAGTTGCTCCTCCGTTTTCGGAACTTTCAGTTTGGGTTGGAATAGAATTAGTTCCAACGTCAGAAGGCCGCATAATGTAAAGAAACCGATACCAAGCAGCAAGACGCCTCGCTTTTGTTTATCGACACTTTGGAAATAAGCTGACCGATAGAGATAATCCAAATCGCGCACCGTCTGGGCGAGTTTCGCATCCGCCAAATCCTGTTCCTTCAGACGGGCGATTTCTTCAAGCCCTTCTGCCAAAGGTGCTTTTGAACGATAGATGTCGGTCGCCAAAAGAACACCAAGCGTTAATAAGAATGTCACGGTGACCCATTGGAGAAAACGCAGGGTCCGTCGTAAGGATTCATTTCTCATGTTGTTTCTCCTTGCGTTCCAAGGGACAGGCGGCATAGCAACGTCCGCAGCAGAAACAGAGCGACGCGTCAATGGAATAGCTGTTTTCCTCACGGCGTCGTCGTGATTCCGCAATGAGTTCCGCCATCACGCATGCGCTGAAGAGCATGCCGGCCAATGTCATGCAGACCAGTGTCTTGTTCTGCGCATGGACGGCATTCGCCTTTAGTTCATTGAGACTGCTTCCTTGCGCTTCAAATGCTTCCACTTCAAGCGTTTGCCGTTTTGCCTCCACATCGCGGAGCAATCGCACGTCACGATGCATGGACGACATGGCCGGAGCGGCGAAATAACCAAGCAGTCCTCCTAGAAAAAGCGCCAGCGGAATGCAGGCCACCAGCATGGATAAACGGCGGGTTCCTTTTTGGCGCGTTGCGGCAGGCGTGTCTGGCTCAGGCGGCAGGACTGCTCCGTTCGGGCAGCCCTGTTCGCACAATTTGCAATTCACGCATTCCTTAACTGTAATGACTGGCTTTTTGATGGCGAACAACGTACAGAAGCGCAACAACGCTCCGTATGGGCAGATGAAGCGGCAGAAAGGACGCGATACAAACAGTCCGATCAAGACGAATATGGCGCTCAATATCGCGAGCGGTGTGGCGAAATTCAGCACGAAAATCGGCAGATAGGGTTCCAGATAGCATAGCGGAAAACCTAATCCGCATGCCGCGCATGCTGAACAGACCAGCAATAGTAAAATCGGAATGAGCCGCAATACACGGTCCAAGGCCAACGGTATAGTGATCGTACGCCAATGAAGCAATTCCTGTATGGCGCCCAATGGACACGCTCCTGCGCAAAAGACGCGTCCATAGAACAAGGCGCAAATGAGCGGAAGCGTGAAGAGAAGCAAAATTCCCAGAGGAACATACGTTCCATTCGCTACGCTTTCTGCGATGTTTTGGAACATGCCGACAGGGCATGGACACGATTTCAGAACAAAACCAAACAGGACCAATCCTGCAAGCGACAGAAACAACAACCCCTTGCGGGAACGATATTTGTAGAAAAGAACCGTCCCGCAAAGCAAAAACAGGACCAATAGCAGAATGCGCCATGGCGTCACATCTGCCACGGTGTTTTCCACTTGAATCAACGGCACTTGATAATTGTCGAATTCCGGTGCCGGAAAGCGAGCTTGGACAACTCCCAACATGATCATGATTTCACCTCCGGCGGGCGGCGGAAGATGTAGGGCTTGTCGGCGGGAACGCGTGTGAACGCCCCTGACGGGCAGACTTTGGCAATGCGGCATTCATTGCAATCCTTGCACAGATGCCGACGCACTTGGAGGAACAGCGAACCATTGCCAAAAGAGGCGCAGCCTTTCACGCATTTTCCGCAGCCGATACACTTGTCTTCATCGATTTTATATTCGAAATACGGATCTTCCACGTAGGTGCGGACGATGGCGTCCGTCGGACAACGCAGATTCTCGCCAGCGGTGTTGAATTCAACTCTCTTGTCTTGATAATAACCGCTGCAAAACAGGCAATAGCCGCAAGATGCGTATTGATGGACGCATTTGACGGCGGAGCGTGGCAGCACGCATTCCGTTTCACATTTGCCGCATTGGATGCATTTGTCCGGATCAATTTGCCAATAGTATCCCGTCTCCTCCTTCTTGCGGAACAATTGGAGGAACGGAGCGGCCAGAAGCGCTCCCACTGTTGCTTTTAGTAACTCCCGAAGAGTCATTTGGTTGTCTCCTTGAACGAGAGTGCGTTTGGATGGCCGCAGAAAGCCAATGACGGACATTTGCGGCAATATCCGTTCTTATCCGTGCAGATATCCGATAGCTTCTTGGAAGTCGCCTGCCGATAGGCCAGAGCGGACAATCCGCCCAACAGCAGTGTCCGTGCGGCGTGTTTCATGAAGTCACGTTTTGTCATCATATTACGACACCTCCCAATGCTTTTTCGCACCTGTGTCATACAAATGGATCTTGCCTTCATGGCGTACAAGGAAGTAGTTGAATTCAGAATCGGAAAGTTCTTCCGTGACAATCTGTTCCAACGCTCCCGACGCTTGGTAGATGCATGCCCGCCGGACGCCTTTCTCCATGGTCACAAAGCGTCCGCCGGGCAGCGCCGCGAAGCGCACAGGATTGCAACAACCGCCGAATGCCTCCAACGGCTGCCAGGATGCAATGAATTTTCCTGTCTTCAAATCCAACTGCTCCAAATATTTGCGGCCGACATTCGCTACCCAGAGCTCTCCCTCTGGAGACAAATCGATTGGAAATGCCGCGCCGGGAATGATGAATTGACTTTCTCCATGAGATTCCCACAGCAGTTTACCGTCGGCCTCTTCATGCGCCGTCACGATTTTCCGCGCACGGTCGATGTCGAACAATACTCCGTCTGCGGCATGTTTGACACGGACGGCGAATTTGGGCAGTTTAAATGGTTCCTCTGGCTCTAAGGCAGGCGTTGGCTGCATCTTATGCTTTACCAAACCGCCAAGGAGGCCCAACGAACCGAGCCCGCTCAACCATATTAGAAATTCTCGATGCGTCATTTTCATTTTGCATCCTCCTTACGTAAATCCAGACATGCCATGGATGTGCTGTCGCGCAGAATCATCAGGCCGCCCGCATACGCGATCGGCCCCCATGCATCCACGCCTGGAACCACCTTGTGCGTCGCTAGTTTCTGGAACGTATCATCTTTGAATTGATAGACATGCAGAAATCCATCATCATCCATGATCCAAAATGCGCCATCGGCGTACAGATAGGGGCCAAGGCCGAAACGCGCCTCTTTGCCGCTTGTCGCCCGAAGCGCGGGAAGCTTGTCCACATCCGCCGCCACCAATTGCGCATGGAGGCCGCCGGCATCCTTGGGCTGAATGACAAACAGCGTCTTGTCAATGAGTAACGGAGTCTGTTGTTCGGAAGCTGGCCCCTTCGTCGGTTTCCATTCATTTTCAATGGTTGCCTCAAAAACACCATTCGCAAGACGTACGCGGAGCAGGGCGCTGCCTGCGCCATAACCGGCCGTCAAAAAGAGCAGGTCATCGGCGATTTTCAAGGGCGTGGGAGCCCAGACGGCCGGTTTCCAACTCTTACATGTCCACAACGGATTCCCGTCGTGGTCGCAAGCCGTTATGCCACCGATTCCAGCATAGATAAATTGTTTGACGCCACAGAGTTGAGTGGAGACGACAGATGAATGCGACATCTTGAGATTATCTGGATTCGGTGTCTCCCACAGAGTCTTGCCTGTCTTTAAATCCAAGGCCGTCATCAGGACTTTCTCGCCGCCTACGCCTAAGATCACGTTGCCGTTTTCAATCAATGGGCATTGCCCCGCATACCATTGCGGAATCTCACAACCATACTTTTCAACCAAATCGCAACTCCATAGCAAATCGCCATTTGTGGCATCCGTCGCCATCACGTGAGCAGCTGGCCCAAGCGTGACGACGACATTGTCCGCATAGGCGGGAATCGTCCGCGATTTTCCATGATTGCGGCGAATCGGATTTTTGTAGCTGCGTTGCCACAACTCATTGCCAGTCAACAGTTCAAAGCAACGCAAGGCATCAGAATCCTCCTTTTCAAGATAGTCGAGTAGATAGACGCGGCCTTGGGCGATGATGGCTCCTGAATAGCCTTCGCCTAACTCCTTCCGCCACAGCACCTTCAGGCCTTCCGCCCCCCAATTTTTCGTCAATGGGCGGTCTTCCTGAACAAGATTGTCGCGTCTTGTCCCGCGGAAACATGGCCATTCGCCATCAAATGGTTTGACAACGGCTTCAGAGGAAAACGACTTGAACGTCTCGCCGATTTTCGTTGTCATTTTTTTGACAACACGGAATTCGGAGCCGTCACGAACGGGAACGGCGTATTCAACCACGCGTGGCGTAACAAAACTAACGTAATGCCAAATACCTGCGCATGCTGTCAAGACAAACATGGTTCTCAAGGTGATATCGAATATTCGTTCAATCATCCGTCACCGCCTTCGCCAGAAAAATTGGCGCATATAGTTTTTCGCTGTACCACAAATGGGCAAAATACAGGCCAATTGGCTCCATGGGAGCCGTCTGCGGAGAGGCCGCAAATGGCCGCAGAAATTCGATTCCGCGGGCAACAGCTTCAGCGGCTTCTGGATACGGCTTCAAGGCGGAAACGCAACGGGCCGTCGTGATGACATAGTCGGTCTTCCCATCCGTGCTACCCCAGCCGCCTGTCTCATGCTGCATTTTCAATAGATAATCCAACGTCTTCCGCAAGAAAGGCTTATTGACACCAACCAGATGTTCCAGAACGACAGCGGAGCCATATACAGGAGCCGTCTTGTCCGCTGCCAACTGGTCGCCGAACCACAGTGGTGTGAAAGAGCCGTCGTGATTTTGTGTTGTTTCCAAGAAATGCAAAAGCGATTGTTGCGCCTTGTGCACCCGTGACCGTAATGGTTCAGGCAAGTCATTCATATACAAGGAAATAGCACGGAATGTATGGCCCGTCAGATCGGGGCAACTTCTATCGAATGGAAGTTTGCCCCAGCCACGGCAGAATGTAGGCATTCCCCCATCGCGATTCTGCAAATCCAGCAGCCATTTGATACCGTTGATGACGGTCGGTGTCACGCCTTCGCCCAACGCATGAAGCGCAATCAGGGCGGATGGCGTATCATCCGCGTCTGGAACGCCGCCGGAATAAGTTGTCCATGCCCAACCGCCTGGCATGGAACGTGCAAAGGGATGGATGACTTTTGTCTGAGATTGGGTCAAAGCTTGGCGGTAAAAAGCCTTTTCCCCTGTGGAAAACTCTGGAGCCAAGATGGTTAAAGCAAGAGTCGTCACCCATTGGCGTAGATCACGGTCTATTGGCCATGCACCATTTTCACGTTGAGTATCGATGAGAAACTGCAAGGCTTTTTGCGTTACAGGATGTGTTTTCATATCAGCCGCGCACAGGCAGATGGCGCAAAATCCAGTCAATGGCGCGGCTTCCAAAAAGCCGCCATCCTCCGGTTGTTTCGCTACTAGTATACGTAGTGCTTTCTTGACAGCCAATGAGCGTAAACTCTTGATAATTCCATCTTTCGTGTATTTTAATTGCGCGAGGCCAACGCAAATCAAGGCGGGAATCGCATAGCTGACAACCGGCAGATTCATGTATTTGAACAGACCTTCCGGCAGAACCGCCGCCTCAAATGGGAAGCGCGGCATTCCACGCCACGCCGCCGCTGTGTCTTCAAAGAATCCAGACGCTGTGGCCAATGCCAAAAGTGGAACGGAAAACGTCAAATCCTTGCCATATTCTGCTAGTAATCCGTGCTTTACATCTTCGAAAGAGAAACTCCCAAATTGTGTTTTCAGATACGCTTGGGCACGTTTGGCGGAGGGAAGTGCCATGGCGGCCAGATAGGTGGCTGTCAGATTGGGCGGCGATTCGATACTGTCGCCATAAAGTCCATCGGCATTGCAATTTGCTTCCAGCCAGGCTTTCGCCGCTTTGATTTGACTGGCATATTTTTCCTGATCGGCGATTTTCAAGGCGACGCAGGCGATGGCGGTGGAGATGGGCGAATCGGAAAGACCGCTTTTGAAAAAGCCATCTTCTTCGCGCATATTCAGAAGATAATTTTTCAAGTTCTTGTTGATCATGGCGTCGCTCCCATGGCAAGAACTCCGTAAACAGTATATTCCAGATCGCCTTCCGGCGCATCGGGCGTCGGCGCGAAAAAGCCGTTTTCACGCAAACATTCTTGCAAATAGCCTTTTGCGGAAAATCGTGCGTGTGTTTGATACGTTTGCAACGCGAACAAAGCCACTGCTGTCGAAAGAAGATTGCCGCCGAACGAGCCGTCTTCCGCTTGTTCCGCTGACAATGCATGGAGCGTCTGTTGCTGTAATTCGTCAGGCAATAAGAAAACTGCCGCCGCTGTCGCGTTGACATTGTATATCGTCTGATTTTTCAGATTTGAATATAAGCCATTGGGCAGACGATATTCATGCAAGTCAGGAAGAGTGATTTTTTCTCCACAGTCATTTAGCAACATATCCCGCAGGAAACGTGAATATGGCGCTTCAGAATCGCCATGCGGATAAGCCGTCGCAGGAAGAGAATGTAGATAGGAAATATCATATTTCAACTTCCATGTGAAGGGATGAAGAATTCGCTGAGACCGAAAAAAGGCACAGCAGTGGACGAGATCCAATGAATGCAAGTCAATTGAATCCAAGGCATGACGGCATGTTTTTCTGTTTATTTTCATGCCCGGCATCAGGGAAAGCAACAAACCAAAGAAGGTATAATACAAATCTTCCTTGTCACCACGTCCGCAGAACAGTCCATCTGTACTTTGTGCTAAAGCAACACCTTGTCGGACAAGGTCTTGTGCTTCGGATGACATGCGTTTCCAACCTTGCAGCATTATCCGGTAAAAGGCTTTTTCAAATGTCGGTCTATAGAACATCTTTCAGCACCTTTCCCATCAAACGCCACAAAAGAATCTTCAAGGGGACATCGCTCAGCTCTTCGAGGCATTCAAATGCCTTACGGCGATATTGTTCATATTCGTCCATGATAACGCGTCTGGCGTCTTCACGGTTGCAACTCCTTGCAAGCATGAGACAATCGACAGACGAAGCGGGATTCGCCTCTGTGTCCTCCAAGTCGTCATATAGCTGGTAGGCCACGCCAATCAAATCCGCAAAGCGTTGAAAGAAATCACGATATTCATCGTACTTACCGGCGGCGATCGCACCGATATTCATCGCGACGCGGAAAGCGGGCGACGTCTTCAGGCGATACGTCTCAAGACACATCTCCAATGTCATGGCGGCTTGGGACAATTCAAATTCGCGGGCTTGTCCAAGCGCTAATTCGCAATGGGCCTGCGCCGCTTGATCGACCATTTCAGCCCTCATGGTTTTGGGGATGGATTCATGGCAGAACAGCCGATAGCCTTCTCCAACCAGAAAATCACCTGCGTTCAGAGCGACTGGCATACCGATGCGCTGATGCATGGTCGGCTCTCCATATCGTTCTGAATCATTATCTTCGATATCGTCATGAATCAAGGAAGCCTTGTGGAAACATTCCACCGCCAAGGCCGCAACGCGCAACAGCTCAGGATATTCGTTGCATCGCGACAAAGCCGAATAAACGGCGCAGGCGATCATCGGACGATAATGTTTTCCATGGGCGCAAAGCGAATGGACAATCTCCTTGGAAAATATCGTCAAGTCTTTGTCAAAACGTAAATAAGACGAAACAATCTTTTCCGTGAAAAGTTCCGTCATTTGTTTTTGGACATCCGGAATAGAGATCAAGGCGAACGAGCCGTCTTCCGGTAGTTGCATGGCATCCGCCAGAAAACTTTCATCGTATTCAGTATCCTTGCAACCATCCCGCAACAGGGGAATGGCGAGGCCAGGCACTGCATGCCGAAGCATGGCCGGAAATGCCTTTTCCAGTGAATTCAAACAGGATACGCCGACAACGGCCTCAATTTCACCGGCTTCCACCCATTCCGCCACACGGGAGCTTGATTCCGCTACCAGCACGGGCATTTCCAAGGCGTCCGCCTGTGCGGAAATTGCTGGTATCCTGCATTTTCCACATTCTTGGCATATTAGCCCCAAATCATCGCGAGGAGCCGAACATTCATCATGGTTGCGCAGACAAAATGGCAACAACAGTAATCGCCTGTTTCGCGGAATGGCCGGAAAATGCCGTTCCCAGACGGCGTTGTTCAGCCAGATCATGGCGTAGTCATCATAGCCTTGATTTTGGAGATTTAAATTGACAAGTAATTCTGATGCAAGAGATTGAAGCCTCTCTAGACGTTGTGGCGGCAACAGATTTGCGGCAGTGACCAGCCTTCGTGCGGCGTCGCGAACGGCGCAGCGCGTCTGCAAGTCTTGCGGAACTTGTTGCTTGTTCGTCTGCTCGCTCATCCGTATGCTCCAAAGCCGAAGAAATAATGTCGTTTGCCCCAACGGTACGCCAGCGATTTTTCCGGAAGTTCCTGTCCTGGAACATGATGGCAGGGCAGTGGAGCCGCCGCCGCCAGTTCTTGCGGATAATTGCGGTTGGACGAATCAATGGCTTTCTGTTCAGACAGGAAAGCCTTCAGTTCATGCGGAGCCTCCATTGGCAGGCAATTCCGACCATTTTGCACGGAAAACTGACGCAACTGCTCCAAATATGGATTCTTCTGGAAAATCTCCTCCAGATTGGAGGCGTCTTCATTCAAATAGTCACCAGTCGATTGGACAATCGGGCAGAATTCGACGGCGCCGTTGGGCGCAATATGGTGCGAGAGACCCATGGCGCCTGGACAGACGGCGTTGCCGTCCGCATCCCAATAGGCGTCGATAATCATGAGTTTCGCTGTTCGCCGCTGTTCCACGATGAATCGCCTAAGTCCCACGATCTGTTCCACATCCAATGCCCGCTCGGGCTCAGGCGAGCTCCCGCATGGACGGTAAATGTAATACCAAATGTAATGGACGCCTTTCTTAACGAGAAAGTCCAAATATTCCGTACTGACGAGTTCGTTGTAGTTGTTTCGGTTGATGCTGGCCGCCACGCCAGTGAAAAGCTTCGCTTTGATAACGGCCTCCAGACCTGCAATTGATTTGGCGAACACATCATCGCGGCCGCGGCGCAGCCGTGATTCCGTCTCCATGCCTTCGATGCTGATGAGAGGCGTGACATTGCCCAATTTTGCAAAACGTGCGCATGTCTTTTCATCTAAAAGCGTTCCATTCGTGAACAATTGAAAATAGGCTTGCGGGTTGTTTTCAATCAACGTCATGACATCCGGATGCAGGAGCGGTTCGCCGCCCAACAATCCGAAAAATTGCGAACCGTATTTCTTCGCCGTATCGACAATGCCTTGCATCTGCTTCAGCGACAATGCCATCGGCGGTTTTGTCTGTTCCACCCAGCAACCTTTGCAGTGCAGATTACAACGATTCGTAATAGACATCATGATGAAGGCTGGAAAGAACGGCTCCCCCTTTTTTAACCGACGCTCAAATGCTTGCACAGCGCCATTGCCGTTCCAGCAGAATCGTAGGAGATTCCATTGAGAACGAAATGAACAGCCGAACATGATACGCAGAGGAACAAGCGGATTCATCGTCGTCATTCCTCCTTGAACAGACGTGGCACACGACGATGTTTCAATCGCTCGCGCAAGGCGGCTTGGTCGTTTTCCGACGGTTTGATCGGCTCATCCAATGAACCATTCAATCGCTCTTCTTCTGATTTTGCGAAGATGATGGCGTTGGCGGGGCATATACGCGCACAGGCGGGGCAGTCCGTCTTGCATGATTCCGGACTCGTCACGGTCACTTTGCCATCTGGTTTGGAATATACGCCAAACATGCAGAAATCCATGCATTTGCCGCATTGGACACAGCGTGTTGCGTCGATGGCGGGAAACCACGGAATCCATTTATCGGGCAATGTGACTTCCGGTAACTCCTTCCAAGGGAACTCCTTTGGAAGCGAGAGCTTTTCAAGCAGTTCATCCGTCGGCGTCGAGCGGATGTCTATCCAATCTGCGGCATGGCCGATCAATGTCTTGATGGCGCGTGTCTGGCAGCCCAGTATCGTGCTTTCAGGATTGAATGGCTCATGTTTGGCGCTGATACGGCATAAATCAGGCACGACCGTGCAGTCCATACCGGCCGCAAGGCAGGCGGAATATATCGCCTGCACTTTGACCGACGGAATGCGGCGGTAGTAATGGCAGGCGCAAATGATGTATGATTTTTTCATATTGTCTCCTGTTTGGCCTGTCATGTTTTATTGTTTGTAATATAAATATCAATCATCAGAAGATATTACTTTTAAATAACTTGATTGTAGTGATATGTCGGATTTGGGCGGCCAGGCGTCAGACACAGTTCCGTGTCATAACCGACAAACACTTCCGCCTCTTTCGCCAGTTTCGCCACCACTGCATGAACCGTTTCCTCCAACTTTTCACGCGGCATTTGCACACGTGCGTTGAGAATCAACGTGACATGCGGCGCGTACAATTCCTTTTCTCCGCGGCAACTTGCTGAATCCGCGAGTTTTCCAATGTTTCCTATGATGCTTTTTTCGCCGTCGAGAAGTATCAGCTTGACATGGCCGATTTCCGCTTTCTTTTCCGCAAATGCCTGTCGGAGAGCATTGAGCAGATTTTCCGCGAATGTATGCCATTCCGTCTTGCCGCGCAAATCCATGGCGGCGTTCAACCAACCAAGAACGGCTTCACCATTTGCGTAACGGTCGTAATCAACGTCTGTCAGGCGTTTCCCGGCTTTATCCGTTGTCTTCAAGACATCATCTAACACGTCATTCACGCCTATGCCATTCAAAGCCGAAATAGCTTTGACGGGCGAGTCGGGGAAGTGTTTTCGCAAGATTTCCAAATCGTCTTTCAATTCCTTTTCGCTCAACAGATCGGTTTTGTTCAAAACGATAAAATCCGCCTCAGACATTTGGCGTTCAATGATATACAACGCATCGGGATGCGTCAGTCCCTCCGTGATGCCCAATGCCTCTTGCATGCGGGCGTGTTCAACCAAAACTACCAACGGCAGCAATTCCCATTCGGGATATTTGTCTTTAATCGGTTGGAGGATTGTCGCGGACAAGTCTGTGCAGCTGCCGACAGGTTCCGCCACGATGAAATCCGCTCCTGCGTCAGTTAACGAGGCGATGGCATTCGCGAAGCCGGGGAAATTGCAGCAGAAGCAACTGCCGGAGACTTCCCGGACGCCCGCGCATGTTTTCGTAAGAAACGCCGTATCAACCAAATCGGGGGCTTGATCATTCGTAATCAGACCGACTTTGTAATTCCGTTTGGCCAAGGCACGGGCTGTCTCCCATAGCATGGTCGTCTTGCCAGCCGCCAGAAATCCGCCAATCAATAAAAGTTTCGTCTTCTTCATCATTTCCCCTCCTTTTTGCCGCTTCCGCATGTGCAAACGTTATCCGACTTTTTCCCGCAACTACAATCATCGTTCGGTTTTCTATTCATAAGCGGTTCAATGACTTTCACAAACAACAACGTCGCCACTTCGGCGCCCAGGCATGGGCCGAGCATATAGACCCAGAAGAAACCGCCGCAGGCATCCGGCAGGGCATGACGCCCCCAACCCATGACGGCCGCGACCATGCGTGGGCTGAAATCCCGTGCGGGATTGAAGCCCGCCTGCGTCAATGGCGCGATCAGGCAGATAGCCGATGAAACGGTCAGCCCAATGAAAACTGGCGCCATGGTGTCCGATGGTCTGCCGACATTGCATCCTTCCGTTAAAGCGAAGATCATGACGACCAAAATGAACGTTCCAAATGCCTCGCCGAAAATCGCCAATGGCAATGAAACGATTTTCGTGTCGTAAAACTCTCCGAACATTCGTGCCGTCGCAACCGATTCGGGAGTTCCGCGTACAATCTGATGAGTGGTTTCAAAATCGGCAATGGAAGGTGAGAACAGGAGATAGACGATCCATCCGGCCAGAAAAGCACCTAGAAATTGGGCGATTAGATAACATGGCACTTTGCGCCATGTCATGCGGCCGCTTGTCGCCATCGCCAACGACACGGCTGGATTCAAATGCGCACAGGATAAATGGCGTGTCAGATAAATCGACAGCGTCACGCCTACCCCCCAGATGAGCGCAATCACGCCAAGGCTTCTGTGGGCTCCGAATAAGGTATCGACTGCGACAGATCCCGTGCCAAACAGAACCATCAAAAATGTACCGGTGAATTCGCCTAAAAACTCACGTTGCTTCACTTGTTCGCCTTAATAAAAACCACGTCTTCATCTTAGCCGCCATGGAATACCCGCCATGGCGGCTTTTGTCCGCTCTATTTTGCACGAATGTCAAACGCCGCCAAAGCGTCGCCGCGGCGAACGTAGAGGATACCGTCGCTAATCGTCGGATGCGCCCAATGTTCTTTTGTTCCATAACGAATCGGGAACTTGCTGACGACATCGAGTTTGTCTCCGGGCTTCGCGAGACCGACCATTCCACGGCGCTCTTCATACATGTAAAGCATTCCATCCGCGTATAGGATGCTGCCTTTGCCCAGATTTTCCCAATTCTGTTCATAGACGACATTACCCGTGTCCCAATCCATGCAGACCCATTTGCCGGAGTTGTTGTTCTCCCAGTTGGAACCATAGAGCTTGCCGTTGACTTCCACGACGCCGTCATGATGAGGATCCAGCACCTTGCTGGACCATACGACATTGACGCCTTTGCCATCGGCATTTAGTTCATACATCACGCCGCCTTGGTTGTAGCCTGCCGTCACGAAGAAACGGTTGCCTTTGACGAAGGGTGGATTGCAGTTGATGCCGCCCCAACGGACAGGCCCCGCCATGTCGCTGTATTTGCTCTCCCAAAGAATTTCACCGGTCTTCGTATCGACGCCATTAACTTTGGTGGCGGTCATGATGATTAACTGGTCACCGAGCAGGGCGGGGGTGACGTATGCGCAATGGTCATTGTTGGGCTTTGATTCCCAGACGACGGAGCCGTCGGCGATTTTCAGCGCCACGACAAGCGCCTTGCCACCGCCCGCTACCACGAAGACATTTCCGTCTTTGACGACAGGCGATTCCGCCATGCCCCAATGACCGAAACGGGACTGGTAAGTCGCAGCGATATCCTTCTGCCAGAGCACTTTGCCGTCTGCCGCATTCAGGCAGAAGATATCTCCAGCACCGGAAAGCACCAGAACACAGTCTTCGCCAGCCGCGCCTTTCGGCACATATGTCGGCGTGCAACGCGCTCCAGGATATGCGCGTTGCCATGCCTTTCCCACGATTGTCTGCCAGAGCTTTTTGCCATTCAAATCCAGGCAGACCGCGATTTCACGCGATTTGTCTTCCGCGTCCGTGCCAGTTGTGAAGAGGCGATTTCCGACTTTCGACACACTGCTCCAACCGACGCCCAGCCCCGTATAAGTCCACAACGGCGTCAAGCCTTCTTCCGGCCAGCTCTTCAGCAGCCCTTTTTCATCGAATATTCCCTGTGAATTTTCACCGCGGAAACGCAACACATCCGCGCCATGACATGCAATCGTCCAACCTAAAGAAAGACCAATCAGCAACTGCAACAACCGCTTCATCCAAAAGCTCCCTTTGTTTCTGGTGTTTTCTGACAATTCCCAATGACAAGATTCGTTTCCATGACGAATCCCGACACGCCGATCAATACACAAATCAATGCTTCTTTTTATCTTTTCATTCCTGAAATGTTGTTCTGTTGTTTGATTCAGAACTGCTCCATATTGATTTTCTCTCTTAAAAGAAACGTTAAAAAAATAATATTATTGTTGTTGGAAAGCAAATGATAAAAAACTTTTTTCATTTGATACAGTTCTTATCTGTTGGTTTATTTTGACGTAAGACAAACCATTTCAGGCATATAGAGCAAACAAGCCACGCAGACGGGGTATTCCGCCTGTAAAAAATTGTTTGACCATGAAACTCTATAAAAACAGATGAGATTGACAATTTTCGTCTGTCACATCTGTTTATTCCCCTTCGGGAAACGTCGTGGGAAGGTAGGTGTCGATGACTTGCACGAGAATGTCATGGAGGATTGGCGCGGCGACTTTGCCGCCGCCGCCGCCTTCTTCGACAACGCAGACGCCGACGAAGCGTGGATTGAAGGCGGGCAGGGCGGCGAACGTCCAGGCATGTGGCGAGGCGTTTTTATTGTGTTCCGCTGTCCCTGTCTTGCCGAGAACGTCCACGCCTTTGATTCGCAACGACTTGCCTGTTCCACGCGGGGCGATGACACAGTCTAAGAGACCATCTTTGACGGGCGTCCAGATTTCATCGGGCCATGAGAGAGTGTTGATGAGCGCGTCATCGTCGGAGATGACGAATTTAGGGGTAAAGACGCGTCCAGTCGTGATGGCACATGCATAGACAGCCATTTGAAGGGGCGTTACGATCCAGTCGCCTTGTCCGATGGCGGCGTTGGCGGCGTCTCCCGGATGCCAGACTGGATCGCGTTTTCTGCTGGAGCGGACCCATTCGGGCGTGAAGGCGATACCGGGGGCTTCATCTCGCCAAAGGAGTGTGTTGAGTCGTTTCCCAAAACCAATGAAGGAGGCGAGCTCAGCCAGTTTTGCATAATCGAGACGGCTTCCTAGTTCGCAAAAGTATGTGTTGCAAGAACATGCCAATGCGGGCACAATGCTTAATTCCCCATGGCCGAATTTGGCCGTGCAACCGATTCTCTTCTTTTGTGTAAGCTGGTAGAAGCCTGGGCAGTACAGATATTCGTAAGGCGAGATGGCTCCCTGTTGTAGGCCTGCCAATGCTATGAGCGGCTTGATGGTAGAACCTGGCGGATAGTAGCCAGCGAGCGCCCTGCTGCGCATGACGCCGCTTCCAGGCTGGAGATCCTCCGTACGGATTGGAAGATGATGGGAGGGGACGGAGGCCATGACGTAAACCTCTCCGTTGACGGCATCCATGACGATCAATGCGCCTTTGAGACCTTGACTGGTGAAAATTTCCTCCGCGGCTTGTTGCAATTTGATGTCGATGGTCAATGCGACATCCTGTCCGGGCATGGCCTTTTTCGTTTCGACGGTTTCATGCCAGTAGGTGAAGACATCGGTCTGGAAAAGTTGGTAGCCGTTCGTACCACGTAATTTATCGTTGCAAGCGAGTTCGATGCCGCTCTTTCCGACGAACTCCTTGAAATTAAATAGCCGCAAGGCGGAATCCGCCATCGCAGGTTGATCTTGCCCCCCATAGCCTCTGATTTGTGTGGCGACGGTTTCATGGGTATAGACGCGTTTCCACGACAGGACAAGATCCGCTGCAGGAAAACGATGCCGTTGGAGCGCGAATTTGGCCAACATTTCTTCCGATGGATTATCCCATAGGACGAGCGGCAGAGGGGCTGATTGGACGACATGACGGACGATGTCGCGGGACGATGGACGTGTACGATATGCGTCCGGACCGAGCATGGAGGCCAGTTCGGCGACGGCGGCGGAAACTTTGTTGACAGTTGCCGTTCGTGTGTCGCGCGGGTCGCGGAGCCGTTCGATATGGATGGCGATGGCATACGTCGCAGTATCGTAGTTCAGGGGGACGCCGTTGCGATCGACGATGGCACCACGCTTGCCAGGAACGTAGTTCAGCCGTTTCTGCTGGCGTTCGCTCCAGTGGTTCATCTCTTCGTTTTCTGCAAGCTGCAGCCAACCGATATAACCAATCAGTGCCAGAATGACGACGCAGACGCCTAATCGGAGGATACGGCATTGCGATTTATAACTGGAGTCTGGCATGGTCATCCCTCCGAAGGCTCTTCATCTGAAGGGAAGAGAAGTCCTTCGATGATATCCTTCACGGAAAACGTGAGGAAACAAATCGGCAGACTCAGCAGGATGCCGCCGAGAAGAAATTTCGGCAATAGGGCAAAATCGGTCTCCAACGTGGCGGCCGGACGGCAGAAGAAGGCTTTCCCAATGACGAAAACGGCGGTGGACACGATGGATAATGCCAACGTGTTGGCAATGAAGAATTTCTGCCACGGGATCCTGTCGGAAAATAGTCTTGTGATTAATGCGACCAACACGAGAATGATGGAAGATGGGCCGAGCGGTTGGAAACAAATCGCGTCCAATGCGAGACCAATTGCGAAAGCGGAGGACATTGCGCAGACGGGGCCGCGGCGTGTGGCGAGATAGGCGGTTCCCCATGCGGCGGGCAACCATGGCCATGCGGGAAAGACGGCAGGCAGCGCAAGTTGAAGCCCAAAAGCGGTGGAAATCCAGAAGAGGGTGACGAGCAGGAAGGAGGCATGCCGCCAGAAACCATTGCGCGACGTCATGTATTCGAGAATCAGCTTCGGATTGAAGCGGATCTCGATTTCGACGAGTCTTGGTTTGTCTGACGTGGAATGCAGGGACT
>JAEEGG010006859.1_pt1 | contig 26569 bp, 20 predicted proteins | sample 9134161 | NCBI WGS metagenome assembly JAEEGG01 (sample SAMN16246543, study PRJNA631951) | gut metagenome | biome: gut microbiome; feature: rumen; material: CR-attached | host: Bos | place: Iran: Karaj | collected 2018-10 | reverse complement strand
CTATAGTTATATGATTTTATGGAAATCCCAAACGAAAATGACAAATGACAAAAATGACAAAAATGACAATTTTCCCGGCTATTTGCTTGAAAAAACTACTGCGTGCTTTTTTGCGTGCTTTTTTTGAGAAATAATTTGGAAGTGCTTTGAATTTTTCGTACCTTTGCATTGTCAAAGAAAAAAGACGAAATTTGCGGCCTAACTAGGTAACAAAATTTTCCTAGCGCACGAGCACCTGTTTCCTAGGCTTTGCGCATAATTATCCCCTCAATAGAAATAACGAAATATATTTACACAGCAGCAAAGAATCCAAAAGAAACACAAAACTGTCGCCGTAAGAAACAGCGACAGTTAATATGAAAAGCGAGGGACGAACTAGCGTTATCCCTGCAAGCTATCGAACTTCTTCAGCAGGGCGTTGATGCGCTCCACGCTATCGGGATCCTTGTCGTTCTGTGCAATCAGTTCGAGGTTGTGGCGGATATCGGCCATCTTGTCGAACAAGAGCAGAGCCTGCTCGTAGCCCTTACCAATACTGTCAAAGTTTTTCGAAAGCGAGTCATAATCCTCCAACAGACGCTGCTGCTCGTTGACACGCTTCTCGTAGTCCTTCAGAAGCTGCTCTCTGTCCTCATTCTGCTTCTTGACGGACTTCGCCTGCAGGAACAAGGCCACAGCCAATGCACCTACAATAACGGCCAAAACGATAATAATGATTGTCATAGTGTTTAATCCTTTTTCTGTTCAACCTTCATAAACTTCGTAAAGCCCGTCATAGCGAGCACCTTGTAGATTTCAGGGCTGACGTTGGTCATCTTAAACTGTCCGCGCTGTTGCATCACGGTACGCATGGTCTTCTGGATGATACGGAGACCCGAGCTGGCCATGTAGGTCAGTTCCGAGCAATCCATCTCCAAATCCACGCCACCATCCTTCAATGCCGGCTGGATGTCGGCTTCAAACTGATTTGCATTCATGGTGTCGATACGACTACCTGTCTTAATGATGGTCTTACCATCTTCTTTCAAAATCTGTGTCATAATCTTTCTTGTTTATTGTTTTGTTAATTACTTTGATCTTCAATTCCCTTAGTCATCGTTAACAGGTTCTTGCCTTCCAGACGCTGGTAGGTCACCTTGTTCATGATGTTTTTGACGATAAAGATACCCATACCGCCTAGTTCCCGGTCGGCCGGGTTGACGTCAAGATCGGCGTCTTCCTTGGCCGTAGGGTCGAATTCCTTGCCCTGATCGCTCAAGACAAAGGTCAACTCCTTACCGTCGCTCTTAGCCAGCAATTCAATGTCGGCCACTTCTCCTTGCGGATAAGCATAGAAAATCACATTGGTTACCATTTCCTCCATGACAAGGTTCAGGTTCATCTGCAACTCCATGCTGAGCCCAAGTTCTTCGCCGATTTCCTCAACGAACTGAGCAACCTTCTCCAGTTCGCTGATCTGATTTTTGATGCGGAGTTCCTTTCTCATACACTTATAGATTTTGTTATTAGCTATTTCTTGATTACTTTCAGACAAAGCATAGTCAGGTCGTCGTTAGGATCGGCGCCACCACGATGCTTTTCCACCTCAGAGGCCAGCAGTTCGATGGTCTGTCGGGAACTCTCGAAAGGTGTTGTCTCAAGGATTTCCAGCAGGCGCTCATCAGAGAACTGCGTCTGTTCACGATTCTCAGCCTCGTTAAGGCCGTCGGTATAGACAAACAACGGATGGTTGCTGATATCTGCAATCTCCTCGCCCTCGTATTCAAACTCAGGCATCAGGCCGATAGGCAGGTTGGGAATCATCTCGATGAATTCGGTCTTGCCGTCGCCAATGAGTACCGGCGGGTTGTGACCGGCATTGCAGAAGTGCAGATGACCTGTCGTGAGGTCAACCAGTCCGATAAACATAGTGACAAACATACCTTGCTCATTGTCATCGCCTGATAGCGCATCGTTGATATGCGTAGCAATCTCTGCCGGCTGCATCTTCTGTGCTGCGAGCGTGCGGAAAAGACGTGTGGCCTGAGCCATGAACAACGAGGCAGGCACGCCCTTGCCCGATACGTCGCCGAGGCAGAAGTAGAGCAGGTCGCCCAGAAGCAGATAGCCATACAGGTCGCCTCCCACCTCCTTGGCCGGCGTCATCGAGGCAAAGAGGTCGAGGTCGTCGCGCTCCGGGAACTGGCTTGGCACCATCGACATCTGGATATTTCGGGCAATACGTAAGTCGCTTTCGATACGCTCCTTGGCAGCCGTCGTCTCTTCCAACTGATCGTATGCCGTCAGCAGTTGCTGGTGGGTTTCCTCCAGTTTACCATGCGCCTGTTCCAGACTCTCGTGAGCCTTTTTCAGACGACGGGCTGAACGAATACGGAAGTAGAGGAATACGGCAAGCGAAAGCACGACAATAGCGGCAATGGCAATGATACTGCGCATCTGTTCCTCCTGTCGCTTCATGCGTTCCTCATCGAGAGCGTATTTGGTATTCATCTCTGCCAGCTGACGCTTGGTGTCGCTGGTGTTGATAGAGTCGTTTATCTGATACATCTCGTTATAGAGCATGGCGGCTTCTGCATGACGACCCAGATGCGTTAATATTTCAGCTCTCTGCTGCTTGACACGAATGAGTTCTGCCATATCCCCCACCCCCTCATGAAGCGTCAACAGCTGGTCGCTCTGCAACAGTGCTTCCGGATAGAACTCAAGCATGATGAGATAACGGATACGATAGAAAAGCCAGGCGCGATAACAAGGAGAATCTTCTATAGAAATAAAACCACGGGCTTCTTCAAGCATTTTCTCAGCCTGCTCCATCTTCCCAAGGCCAAGGGCCGCCTGCGCACACCCGAGATAATAATAAGCCCAATTGGGAAGCATACCAGGATGATTGCTGCTGATTTGCTTTTCTTCTATGAATGTATCCAGGAAATTTCGCCAACGAACGGTCAACTTCTCCAGATCGGTATAACGGCCTTGTTTCTCCAAGACATCACATTCCGACGAGAACAGTTCTGCCAACACCAAGGGGATGGGCGTCTGCTCCATCAGGATATCAATGCCTCGCTGGTAAATCTCGCGGGCCTCATCGAGGTTGTTCATGTTGTAATAGGCATTACCCATCACATAACAGGCGAGTCCGCTACCAAAGTCGTTATTATGCTCTTTAGCCTGATTATACATCTTCTCGGCTTCCTTGAGACCAGCCGTCAGAGAGCCATCGTAAACATAGGTATTGACCAGACAACTCCAGGCCTCGTAAAACCGCTCAGAAGAGCCGTTCTCGTGGATGAATGACAAATCTTCGGGTGCATACTGATAGATAGAGTCGTTCTGGTCATTGTTATAGAACAGTTCAATGCGGAAATACCTGGCATCACTCTCTTCGGTCTTATCACCTTGGCGCTGGGCTTCTTTCAGATACTCGTTCAGGTTATGCCACATGAGATCATAGTCATCACCTTCCAGACTTTGCTCATATAACTGGCACAACCATTCCAAGCGGTCTTTACCCTGAGCATGCTCCAATTTCTTCTTGATGTCGTCGGTGTCTGTTGCAAAGACACTCACCATCGCCATCAAGAGACACATGCTGACAAGCAATCGACCCAGATTCATACACCTTCAGTGATTAATTAGTGATTGTGCAAATATACGAAGAGTTTTTGAAATAGCCAACTTTTTAGGCAAAAACTTCCCAAAAGCTGCCTATTTTAATGAAAAATAAAAGAATATGAGGATAATCAGCGTATAAAAACACAAAAAAATGGGACTCTTTAGAGCCCCATTCCTAAATATCGTAGTACCAAACTGATTAGCACTGAGCGAGTTTACCGTCAGAACCGAGCACATTCACGATCTTGTGGATGTACATCTTCTTCATGTTCTCACGAGCAGGCTTCAGATACTGACGAGGATCGAAGTCTCCAGGATGCTCAGCCAGGTGCTGACGGATAGCAGCCGTCATAGCCAGACGAGAGTCGGAGTCGATGTTGATCTTGCAGACAGCGCTCTTAGCAGCCTTACGCAGCTGCTCCTCGGGGATACCGATAGCGGCCTCGAGCTTGCCACCGAACTTGTTGATGGTGTTTACCTCGTCCATAGGAACTGAAGAAGAACCGTGAAGCACGATGGGGAATCCGGGGAGTTTCTTCTCGATCTCTGCGAGGATGTCGAATGCCAATGGGGGCGGAACGAGCACACCGTTCACGAGAGTGCACTGCTCGGGAGTGAACTTATGAGCACCGTGAGAGGTACCGATAGAGATAGCCAGAGAGTCGCAACCTGTACGGGTAGCGAAGTCGATCACCTCCTCAGGCTTGGTGTAGTGAGACTCAGCAGCGCTGACCTCATCCTCAACACCAGCGAGCACACCCAGCTCAGCCTCAACGGTTACATCGAACTGATGAGCGTAGTCAACCACCTTCTTAGCCAAAGCAACGTTCTCCTCGTAGGGGAGGTGAGAACCGTCGATCATCACAGAAGAGAAGCCCATATCGATGCAATCCTTACAGAGCTCGAAGGTGTCACCATGATCGAGGTGCAGCACGATCTCAGGATGCTCACAACCAAGCTCCTTGGCATAAGCCACAGCACCCTCAGCCATATAGCGGAGGATCGTAGCGTTGGCGTAGTTACGAGCGCCCTTGGAAACCTGCATGATAACAGGAGACTTTGTCTCAACAGCAGCCATTACGATGGCCTGCATCTGCTCCATGGTGTTGAAGTTGAAAGCGGGGATAGCATAACCACCGGCAACTGCTCTCTTAAACATCTCGCGGGTATTCACGAGACCCAAATCCTTGTAATTTACCATAACAATCTAAAATTTAAATATTTACGATTTACGTTCTTTTTTCTTAATCGTGTGCAAAGGTACAAATTTAAAGTGAATAGTGAATAGTGAATGGTGAATATTTTGCTGCTGCCAAGGGGATTTTTTATTTTATTTACAATGACAACGAACAGAATGGCTGATTTTGCCAAATTCACTTTTCACTTTTCACTCATCACTCTTCAATATCACGACAATGTGTGCGTGTCGAGATACTGCTGCACCTCCTCCTTGTAGTTATCCGATATGGGGATAAAGATATCACCGAAGACGATACGGAAACGGTCAATAGAGCGGACCTCCGGCATATGAACGATGTAGGAACGGTGGGTACGCAGGAATTCCGGACGTGGCAGATAATCCTCCAGTTTCTTCATACTCATCAGCGACATTATCTTCTCGCCGCTCTTCAGACAGATACGCACATAATCCTTCAGACCTTCCACATACAGGATATCGTCAAGGCAGACACGCAACAGTTTGTATTCGCTCTTGATGAACATGATACGGTCGTCGTTATAAGCCTCACGCTTCTGCAGGACATTATACCAGTCCTGAGCCTTCTCCGTGGCACGGAGGAAATCCTCATAGCTGATGGGTTTCAACAAATAATCCAGCGCATTCACCTTATAGCCTTCGAGGGCATATTGGGGAAAGGCGGTTGTAAAGATGATCTTAGTGTCCTTGGGCAGGATCTTGGCAAACTCCACGCCACTCAGTTCCGGCATCTGGATGTCAAGGAACAATAGCGGCACCGGGTTGTCACGTAAATCACGCATGGCGGTAATCGCACTATTATAGGTACCCGTCAGATTCAAATAGGGTGTCTTTGCTACGTAACTTTCCAGAAGACCTGCAGCCAATGGCTCGTCATCAATGATGGCACAATTAATTGTCATAGTTCCAGTTCTTTTTTATTTGTTTATAATTTAATGGTTATTTTTGAATTGTAAGTATGGTTGTCTGTGTCAATTCCCTTTTCCCAGACATACCGTTCAGGATACAACAGATCGAGGCGTCGCTGTACTTGCTCCAGACCGATGCCATGACCGCTTCGGTCCTGTTCCGGCTTGGGGAAATAGGAATTCTCGATAGAGCATATCAGTTGTTTCTCACCACCGTCCGGTGGAATGATGGCCTTAACAAGAATATGAATAAAGCTGGGTTCCGTCAGACTGACGCCATGTTTGAAAGCGTTCTCTATCAAAGAGATGAAGATCAGCGGAGCCACCCTGACATCTGCATCAGGGACAATCTTCTTGAATGTCACATCAACAGAAGCTGGCAACCTTATCTTCATCAGGTTGACATAATTCTCAAGGAACTGTATCTCATCCTGCAGATTGACCGAATCCTGCATGTTATCGTACAGCATGTGACGTAACATCTTCGATAGCTGCTGGATAGCATTCTGGGCTCGATAGGTGTCCATGGCGGTCAACGCATAGATATTATTCAGCGTATTCAACAGGAAATGCGGGTTGATCTGCGAACGAAGGCTCTTCAACTCCATTTCCGTACGGTCGGCCTCTGCCCTAACACGGGCCGTCTCTGCATACTTGCGGGCATTGTCGGCCCAAAACCACCGCTGCGCCAGGGCGATACAGGTGGCGGCAGTAGCAAAGATACCAAAGTTGACAAGGTCTCTCACATAATAAAAGAACTCATCGATGGCATCAGGATTCCTGGGAATCAGGCCACCCGGCTGGAACAGCACACGCGTGTAGTCCATCCAGTAGTGGAGCAGCACCGAAAAACTCACCGCCATCACCACATTGATCATCAGATAATAGCGATGCTTGCCCTGAACAAAATACTTAGGAGTCAGCCACATATAGTTGGCATAGAAGACAATCATCAGCAACAATGGCGACAGGCAGTTCATCAGATATTGAATCATCGTCATGCCCGTACCACGCATATACTGCATGGGCGATAAGAACATATAAGCCCAAAAAACGATGTGCAAGAAGATCTTCAGTCTTCTGTCTAACATCACCTTACCAACCTTGCCCACTTTACTATTCATGGCGGATAGCTTCTATAGGATCCATATTGGCAGCCTTCTGTGCAGGGATATAGCCGAAGAGCACACCGATAAACACACAAACGAGGAAGGACACATAGATACTCCAGGCGGGCACACTACTGGGCATACCGAAGGACGAGACGAATGCGCTCGCCCCTACCCCGACAAGGACACCTATCAGTCCTCCCGTCACTGATATCAATACCGACTCGATCAGGAACTGCAGGGAAATGACAGGCCCGGTGGCACCCACAGCCATACGGAGACCGATCTCCTTGGTACGCTCCGTCACAGAGACGAGCATGATGTTCATGATACCGATACCCGCCACAAGCAACGAGAAAGCTGCAGCCACAACCAGGATGATGGTCACAGTATCCATCGTCGACGACATGGTCTCCATCATCTCAGCCTGTGAACGGATGGTGAAGTCGTCTACAGCCTCATCCTTCAACTTGTGGTTGTCGCGCAGCATCTGGGTCAGTTCCTCGATAGCAGCATCAGACAGTTCCTCCGTAAGAGCGGAACAGACGATGCTCGAGAAGTAGGTCTGCGCGGCAATACGCTTCATCACCGTCGTATAGGGAGCGATGATCACGTTATCCTGGTCCATGCCCCACGAGTTATAACCTTTGGACTTCAGCACGCCCACGATACGCATGGGAATCGACTTGAAGCGGATGGTCTTGCCGATAGGATCGGTATGGTCGCCGAAGAGTTCCTTGACAATGGTGGCTCCCACCACACACACCTTGGCGGCCTTCTTGATGTCCTCTTCCGTAAAACACTCGCCCTCCTCGATGGTCCACAGACGGATGTCCAGATAGTCTATCGACTCACCATACATCGAGGCGTTGGTATTGTTGTTGCCATAGATAGCCTGACCGGAGGCAGTGACCTCAGGCGACACTTTCGAGACGAATTTCTTCTCACGGACGATGCGCTCGTAGTCAGCCATCTTCAGCGTCTGCATGGCAGAGGGGTCCTGACGGACACCACCTCGCATATCGGCACCCGGACGGATGGTCAGCAGGTTGGTACCCATCGTAGAGAGTTCCGTACGGATGCTTTCCTTCGAGCCTTGTCCGATGGCCATCATGATGATGACGGCTGCCACACCGATGATGATACCCAGCATCGAGAGGAACGACCGCATCTTATTGTTGGCAACGGCCTTCAGACTAACCTTAAACAGATTTAAAATATTCATGCGGTAGCAAATTATTCACTTTTCACTTCTTAATCGTCGTTTTGTACAGGCAACTTGGCAAGGGCCTCAGCAGCCGACTTTATATTCGTATTGATGGTATCCTCACGGATCTTACCGTCGCGCAGATTGATATTGCGGCTGGCATACTCGGCAATCTCCGGGTTGTGGGTCACGAAGATAATCGTGTTGCCCTGCTTGTAGAGTTCCTGGAAGAGCACGAGCATCTCGAACGAGGTGCGGGTGTCGAGGTTACCAGTTGCCTCATCGGCGAGGAGTACAGCCGGGTCGTTCACCAAAGCACGGGCAATGGCAACACGTTGCATCTGACCACCTGACATCTGATTCGACTTGTGGTACATACGGTCACCCAGCCCTACGGCCTGCAGGGCCTTGATGGCTTTCTCACGACGCTCAGAAGCAGAGATCTCAGAGTTGTACATCAACGGCAGCTCAACATTCTCCAAAGCTGTCGTCTTCGGCAACAGGTTATAACTTTGGAACACGAAGCCGATCTTACGGTTGCGCAGTTTGGCACGCTTGGTCTTTGACATCGTACGCACGCTGATGCCGTCGAGGAAATATTCACCCGAAGTAGGTGTATCCAGACAGCCCAACTGGTTCAGCAGCGTCGACTTGCCGGAGCCGGAAGTTCCCTGAATGGTTACGAACTCGCCCTCGTAAATCTTGAACGAGACACCACGCAGTGCCTTTACCGTCTCCTCGCCTACCTGGAAGTAGCGCTTCACATTCTGCAGTTCGATGACTACTTTTCTATCTTCTGCCATACCTTCTTATCTTCTTGGTGCCTGACCACCGGCAGCGCCCTGTCCGCCTTGTCCGGATCTGTTGTTGTTCCTGTTGCCTGGACGCGGCATGAACGGGTTGGTGGTCTGCTGGCCTTGTGGCATGCCCATCTCACCACCGGTAATCGTAAAGTCGGTGAGCACCTCCGTACCGGCAGACATTCCACTGGTAATCTCCGTCAGAACACCGTTGGACGTGCCGGTCTCCACCTTGTGGGCCTTAAACACATTACCCTCCTTTGTCCACAGTTTGTGCATACCCTCGCAGTCTTCCACTTTCTCACCTTCCTTCAACAGAGCCTCGTTGGGCTGGAAGCGCAGGGCCTTTGAGGGTACAGCCAACACATTGTTCTTCTCCAAGGTGAAGATGGTCACATTTGCCGTCAGACCTGGCTTCAGTTTCAGGTCGTTGTTGGGCGCGGAAATCACCACCTCGTAGGTCACCACATTACTTTCTGTGGTAGCCTGCTGACGCACCTGTGTCACAGCTCCCTCAAACATATCGTCGGGGAAGGCGTCCACGGTAAAGCTGACACGCTGACCTTCCTTCACACCACCGATGTCGGCTTCGTCGATATCAGCTATCACACGCATGTTCGTCAAGTCCTGGGCAATGGTGAACAACTCAGGCGTATTGAAGGAGGCGGCCACCGTCTGACCTTCCTCCACGGCCTTCGACAGCACGACGCCATCGATAGGAGAAGTAATGGTGGCATAGCCGAGGTTCGTCTGAGCACGACGGACACTCTCTTGTGAAGAGGCAACCTGTTCCTTGGCCTGCTGGTACTGCAGACGGACGCTTTCAAACTCATCGGCACTCACCAGGCCCTTGTCATAAAGGGTCTTATAACGGTTATAGTTTGACAACTGATAATCCAGTGAACTCTGCGCACTTGCCAGGTTGGCCTTCTGGGCATTCAGTTCACTGATCAGGTTGGTACGGTCGAGTTCAGCTATCACCTGACCCTTCCTGACCACGCTGTTATAATCCACATAGAGTTTGGCGACAATACCCGACACCTGCGTACCGACCGTCACAGAGGTGACCGGTTCAATGGTACCTGTGGCTGTGATGGAGGTCTGAATCGTGGTATTCTCCACCTTCGCTGTCTCAAATGACACCTTCTCTTCCTTCTTTCCACCCGAAAGCAGGAAAAACAAGATTGCGATAACGGCAATCACACCGATGGCAATCCAAGTCTTCTTTCCAATCTTCTTCATATCTGTATTCTTTCACTTTTTACTTTTCACTTAATCTCCCCTCCCTGATAGAAGTCGAGCATCTGTTTGTTATAGATGGTCTGGTACTTCGACTGAAGCTGACTCTGCTGGGCTGTCATCAGATTAACCTTACCATTCATCAGTTCTACGATATTCTTCAGACCCAGACGGAACTGCTCCGACAGCAACTCATAACTCTGCTGGGCGCTTTCCACACTACTGGAAGCGGCCTTGAACTTCTCCTGGTTTGTCAGCGCATTTAACCAGTACTGCTGGAGATTCGAATAGAGTGTTTTCTGCTGGTCCAACAGATCAAGCTGGGCCTGCAACTGCTGGATCTTGGCTTTGTTGACCGCCGTCTTCGTGGAACGACCGTCATAGATAGGTACACTGACACCGAGACCCAACGAAGTGTTCACGTTACTCTTGAACTGCGAGCCCCAGTTATCGTTGCTCAAGGAATTGGTTGACGTTGTGATGCCACCATTCAGATTGATACTGGGCATCCAGCCGGCCTTGGCAATATTTAGGCTCACGTCGCTGCTCTTAATGGCCAGACGCGAACGTTCTATCTCCGGACGCTGCATCAGTGCCTGCTCATAAACAGACTGCAAGGATGGTATCTCCGACAGGACTTGCGCTTCATTGACCTCAGGAATAGCCACGTCGAACGCCGACTCATCAGTAATCTCCAGCAACTGCTTCAGCTGCAGTTTGTAGTTCATCAGCTGACTCTTAATCTCCACGATATTATATTCATCCTGAGCCCGTTGGGCAGTCAACTGTGCCAGGTCGGCCTTCGACATCTTGCCCACATTGACCATCTCCTGACCGCGTTCCTCATTCTTCTTACTGGTCTCAAGGGTTTGTTCACTCACTTTCACACTCTCATCCAGATAAACAATCTGGGTGAAAATCTGGGCGATACGTTCCTGAATGCTGTTGGCAGTCTCCTTCGTTGAGAGTTCTGCCTCCCTTTCTGCAATCGCGTCCAACTTCACCGTGTTGGTATTGCGATTGCCATTCCACACCGTCCACTGACCACTCACATTATAACTGCCGTTATACGAGGTCTTGCTCACTTTGGTGTTCACCACACCATTGGTGACCGTCGAGATGCCCGCATTCTTCCAGGGCTGGTAACCAAGACTCTGGTTGGTCGAAGCGCTGACAGAGGGCAACAAAGCGGCCTTGGCACCTTTCAAGTCTTCTGTTGCACTCTGTTGCTGCAACTGCGACTTCTTCAGCGTAATATTGTTAGCCAGGGCATAGTCGAGGCAGTCCTGAAGCGTCCATTGCTTCTGGGCAAATGAAGTGGCAATTGACAGACACAATGTGAGTAACAAATGTCTTTTATTCATGTACATTATTCTATTTATAACTATCATTTCACAATAACACGGTGCAAAGGTACGAACAAACATCCAAACGAAAGAATGTTATAGACAAGAATTGGCGGTTAATAGATTTTAACCGCCAATTCTTCGATAAAACTCTAGATAGTTAATCAATTTAACGGTTCGAGCGTCAATGTTTCGCCCTTCTTGGTCTTCACATCATACTCATAGACCTTCCTGATTTGGAGGTCGTTCTGAGCCTGTTTCTCTTTCGAGACAAGAGGCGTCTTGACCTTCGCCACCTGCAGGAACGGATTCTGACACTCACCATTGGCCTGCTTCAGGCCCTTGCCCTTCAAAGGCACATAGGAACGGATGCGCAAGACACCGCCCAGGTCCGACTTGACAACGGCAGACTTCAGCTGTCCATTTTCCCACGACTCATCCACGACAAAGCCGCCACGAGCGCGCAGGCCCTTCACTTCACCCTTTGACCAGGCATCGGGCAGAGCAGGCAACAGATGAACGGCACCGTCATGACTCTGAAGCAGCATCTCAGCGATACCGGCAGCACAGCCGTAATTGCCATCAATCTGGAACGGCGGGTGGGCATCAAAGAGGTTCGGATAGGTTCGGCCGTCGGGATACTGCCGTGCACTTCTGTCGTCTGGCAACAGATGGAGCATGTTCGACAAGATCTTCAACGCATGGTTACCGTCGAGCATCCTCGCCCAGAAATTCACCTTCCATCCCAGGCTCCATCCCGTCGCCATGTCACCACGCTGCGCCAAAGTCGTAGCAGCGGCAGAGAACAGTTCCGGATGCTGATAGGGAGATATCTGGTTGGAGGGATAGAGGCCGTATAGATGTGAAACATGACGATGTTCATCCCTGGGGTTGTCGGCATCAATCAACCACTCCTGCAACTGGCCGTACTTACCGATCTGCATCGGAGGAAGGTCGGCCAAGGTGGCTGTCAGTCGTTTCTTCAGAACGGCATCCTTCACACCCAGCACCTGCATGGCAGAGAGGACATTGCTCAGTACGTCAAAGACAATCTGGTTGTCCATCGTTGAACCGGCTGTCACTGTGGTACCCTTGCCTTCCGGACCATGTTCGGGCGATACGGTAGGTGCGGTCATCAACCAGCCATATTGAGGATGGCGCTGTACATAGTCGAGCAGGAACTCAGCGGCTCCACGCATCACAGGATACTGTTTCTGCAGGAAAGCTTTGTCGCCGGTAAAAAGGTAGTGCTGCCAGAGATGGGTGGTGAGCCAGGCTCCGCCGGTAGGGAACATGCCCCAGGTGGTGCCGTCCACAGGACCGGCAATACGCCACAGGTCGGTATTATGATGGGCCACCCAACCGCCACAGCCGTACATCTGCTGGGCCGTGATGGCACCAGTCTCACTCAGGTCATCAATCATCGAGAACAAGGGCTCGGCAGCTTCACTCAGATTACCGACGTCGGCAATCCAGTAGTTCATCTCGGTATTGATGTTGATGGTATACTTCGAGTCCCAGGGGGCATTCATCTTGTCGTTCCATACACCCTGCAAGTTAGCCGGCTGACCACCTGGCTGGGAGGCACAGATCAACAGATAACGGCCATACTGGAACATCAGGGCTGCCAGATCCATGTCACTTCCACCGGCAAAGGCTGCAAGACGTCGGTCGGTAGGAAGGGTCGAACGGTTGGAGGTTGGCAGAGAGAGCGACACCCTACCATATTGTTCCTGATACTTGGCGATATGGGCTGCCAGCAGATCCTTGAACTGCCGTCCCTGCAGGCTCTTCTGTACCTGTTCATTCTTGGCAGAAGGATTACCACTGATATCACGGTAGCTGACGTAGTTGGTAGCAGCCGTGATATACACCGTTGCCTGCGAGGCCCCCTGGACAATCATGCCCTGAGCCTCATCCTTCACCTGACCGTCAGTATCCACCCAGATACGGCACTCGGCCGTCAGACCGGCAGAGATGCCTTCCTGGGCATCACCGTTGACCGTGGCGATCAGACAATGGTTCTCCACGCGCTGAGTGTTCTTCAAGCCACACTCATAATACAGGGAGAAATCAAGGGAACCGCCCTTGTCGGCTTCCATTCTCACGGCGATGACACGGTCGGCCATCGACGCAATCGCCGTACGACGGTAGTTCACGCCGCCCACCTGGTACTTCACATTGGCCGTGGCGTTCTCCAGATTCAGGTCGCGCTCATATCCGGTCGCATTCCGGTGGTTCCAGAACTTCAGGAACAGATCGCCCAACGGCAGGAAGCGCATGCCATGGGGTCCCTTGAAGAAATACTTGTCCAGCAGTTTATGAGCCTCGCCTTCCTTGCCTTCGAAGATAAGCTGACGGATCTCCTGCAGATGGGCCTTTGCCTCAGGACTGTTGTTGTTATGTGGGGAACCCGACCAAAAGGTCTCCTCATTCAGCTGGATCTGTTCTGTATCGGCACCGCCATACACCATGGCACCCAGAGCGGAATTACCGATGGGCAAAGCCTCCAGCCAATGGGAGGCTCCCCTGTCGTACCACAACCGACGGTCCTCTGCCTGCACCTGACAAACCATCAACGCAGACAATAGAATAATAACTAGTCTTTTCATCCGGATTTACTTCTCACTGGTGTCAATCATCTTCCAAATACCAGCGGCGATAGCACCTCCAATGAACGGGCCAACGATAAATACCCACAGCTGACTCAGCGCCTTGCCACCCTCGAAGAGAGCAGGACCGATACTACGGGCCGGGTTGACAGATGTGCCTGTATAGTTGATGCCTACCAGGTGGATAAGGATCAGCGACAGACCGATAGCCAGACCGGCGAAGTTATTGGTTGCACCGTTGGTCTTGGCAGTTGCGCCCAGAACGACCAGCACAAAGATGAAAGTGAGGAGGATCTCAGCCACCAGACCGTTGATGACATTGTCTGATGCACAGGCATTGGCACCTGTAGCCGTACCACGGGCGAGTCCTGGATCCGTCGATACGAGGAAAGCCAGCAGGGCAGCAGCAATCACGGCACCGATCACCTGGAACAGCATGTACATACCACAATCCTTTGAGTTCATACGCCCACTGAGGAACACACCCAGCGTGATGGCGGGATTAATGTGGCAACCAGAGATACCACCAATCGTATAGGCCATGGCCACGACAGCCAGACCGAAAGCGACAGCCGTACCTACTACAGATGCTGTGTCAACACCACAATTCAGACTCACGGCAGCGCCGCAACCCAAGAACGTCAGCACAAACGTGCCCACCATTTCTGCTAAATACTTTTTCATAATGCTAATAGTTTATTGATTAATGAATATTCGTTTCTAGGGCACAAAGATAAGAAAAATTTCCTTTGCCTCCAAATATTAGGGCAAAAAATTTATCCTTCTACGCTATTGGCTATGGCACAGGCTACGGTATAGGCAGTGGTCCAGGCGGCCTGGAAATTAAAGCCTCCCGTGATGCCGTCGATGTCGAGCACCTCACCGGCGAAATAAAGACGGGGCACATCCCGGCTCTCCAACGTAGAGGGATTCACCGCCGACAATTCGATGCCACCACAGGTGACGAACTCGTCCTTGAACGGGGCCCTTCCGGCAATCTGATAGCCATCGCCGCCACTCAACAGATTGGCCAGACGGTTCTGTTCCTTCTTGTTAAGGCTCCCCCAACGACCGTTCGAGCGCTCACCCAGGCATTTCTCCAGAAGATATGACCAGAGACGCACGGGTAGGCCACAGGGGGCCATCGTCTTCAGTTGTTTCTGTGGATGACGGATCATTATCTCATCAAGCATCGTCATCACTTCCGTATCGCGATGGTTCGTCCAATTCACAGCCAAAGGAGCCTGATAGCCACTCTCAGCCAACAGCCGGGCTCCATAGCTCGACAGCTTCAGGATAGCCGGACCGCTCATGCCCCAATGGGTCACCAATAACGGACCCTCTGCCCGCAGCTTCGTACCAGGAATCATCGTCACCACATTCTCCACGACCGTTCCCATCAGGGCATGCAGCCGCTCATCATCGATTCTGAAAGTAAAGAGCGACGGCACCGGACGACTCACGGGGACAGGTCCCGCGGGTCGTTCAAACAACCCACAGGACCTGTCCCCGTGAGTTGTCATGCCACCCGTCGTGACGGCGATATAGTCAAAGTCGCTGAGTTGGTCGAGTGAATCGATACGGACCTCTGTACGGATCCCGACGCCATGTCGACGCGCCTCAGCCAGAAAACAATTGATAATGGTATGTGAATCCTGCGACATCGGGAAGACGCACTGGTCCTCCTGGGTGGTCAGTCTGACGCCATGACGCTCAAACCAGGCATAGGCATCCTCCTGCGAAAAGCCCCTCATCAATCGTTTCATCAGCCGGTGACCCCGGGGATAGACTTCCTGCAGGTCGCGCACCTCGGCAAAAGAGTTCGTGCAGTTACAACGTCCGCCACCGGAGATCTCCACCTTCGCCAGCACCCGCTTCGACTTTTCGAAGATGGTCACTTCCATCTTCGGACACATCTCCTTGAGATTGATGGCCAGGAAGAATCCCGCCGCACCTCCGCCGACAATTGCAGTCTTCATCTGGGTAATCCGAATATTCCGAGTAATCTGAGTAATCCGACTTACTGTCCTCCTAATCTCTCGAAATACGTAGCAATATCATCCCATGTCTTAAAAGTGTCGCTGCCGAACTGCAGGTGTGTAGCCATTCCCGACCATGCCTCCTCCATGCCGATGAAATAGTCGCCATAGAGCAATTCGCGACGCACCGTAAACACGGTATGTCCCCATGCCGGCACATTGACGGATTCATAGAGCCAATCATTGGCTTCGGCATAGTAGACAGTATCGACCGGAGCCGCCCCCACGAACAGTACCTGATAATGTTCTATCAGCGCTCTGACAGTCTTCTGAGCTGAACTCCTCGGTTCTCCGTCAGGATAGAAAAGTGCCTCCATACCAATATACACGATAGGTCTTTCACGTTCCTCCTGCCGGTCGTCGATCCAACGGATCACGGGCACTACGGAGTGCATAAAGGAATTGTCGTTCATACGATGCTCACCGTGAAAACGGATGGCCGTACAATAATGACTGCGAAACAGATCATAGGTATTCACCGTGGTATCCTCGTCGCCGAAGAGGCCCCATACGCGACCTTGTTCCTCAGGCGTCACCTGGGCGAAGCATTGCTCGGTCATATCCTTATATTCCTTCACCATGGCCTTCGTCACGATAAAGTCCTGCACCCCATCCTGCCGGGGATTGGAAAAGTGCTGAGCACCGATCATGCCATGGTCCTTCATCGTGTCGCCCATCTGAAAGGCCGGGTTCACCAGGATACGGTCGTAGCCGTAGAGCATCTCCGTATACATACCGCCCATCGACGTGCCAATGATCAGATCCGGCTGCTCACGCTCACACGTCGCATATAGCAGATCCATCGCTTCCTGCGGATGAATCGGCAGGTCGGGGGCGATGACCGTCGCATTGGGAAACACCTCACGGATTCTCGTCACCGTACCGCTCTGTCCCGACGACGCGAAGCCGTGGACATACATGATCTTCTTCCCCTTGAAGAGATCGGGAAACTGTTTGATATAAGGATTCATCTGTTCCATGTCTGTTCCTTCATTTATTCAGTACTTTTCTGCCGTCGATGATCACAATGCCCCGATAATCGGAACTGACCTTCTGGCCCGCCAGGTTGTAGACGTCACCATCCCTTCTGTCCGTCTGCCGCAAAGTGAGGATGCCCGACTCTGTCAATGTGCGATGGCGCAGGGCCGAGCGCACGGCATACCAGGCGGGTTTCTTGTCCAGTCCGGATGTGTAGAGCAAAGGATTGGAAGTGTGGCGCCAGCTATCGTTGTCCTTGACACCCCAAATCACCATACTTGGACAGTTGTCATGGTTCAGCATGATGTCGGTGACGACACGATAGTTGCGGGCCTGTTCTTCGAGGTTGGCCGTAGAGATATCGGGGATACCCATGTCGAGTTCGGTGATGATGCACTTCAGACCGGCCTCCTCAAACCGACGGATGGTATTGTCGAGCTTCACACTATCGACATCACCGATGGAGAAGTGACATTGTAGACCGACACCGTCGATGGGGATACCATCGTTCTTCAGACGCATCGCCAGGTTGTAGAAGGCCGACGACTTGGCCTTACCCTGCAGTTCCACGCCGTAGTCGTTCAGATAGAGTATGGCATCGGGATCGGCACGGTGGGCATAGACGAAGGCCGAATCGATGTAATCGTCGCCGATGGCCAGTTGCCACACACTCTGTTTCCGCAGGTCATAACCGTCGGGATTGGTACGCACGGTGGTCTGGTCATCTTCCAGGCACTCGTTCACCACGTCCCACTCACGCACCTTGCCTTTATAGTGCTGCATCACCTTAGTGATATGGTTCTTCATGATGGCCAAAGCCTGCTCACGCGTCCATCCCTTATCGTTCTTCTTACCGTCCGACGACACCCATCCGGGCTGCTGTGAATGCCACACCAGACAATGTCCGCGAATGACCATATTGTTCTTCTGGGCGAAACTGACCAGCTGGTCGGCACTTCCGAAACTGAAACTACCCTGCGAAGGCTGCAGTGCGTCCATCTTCATCTCGTTCTCGCACACCATCATGTTGAACTGCTTGCCAGCAGCATCGCGGTCGCTCTGATAGCCTTTATAGGTAGCCAGCGCCACGCCGATGTTCTTCTGGTTCTTGGCGGCATAATAGCCTAGGGTATTCTGGTCTTTGGCATCATCAACGCCGTCGTCGTAGTAGGCGCCCATGGTGGATCCTGGATTGTCCGGATCGTCCGAATTGTCCGGATTATCCGGGGTGTCGAGCGAAGTGACATAGGCACCATAGTAGATATGTTCCGGATCGCTGAGGTATTGTACGGCATGAAATTTCCACGTATACTTGTTGGCCCTGACATCGAAGCTCAATTGATCGAAAACCGAATCAGGAGCCTTGGCACAAATTGCGAAAATCTCATCGCCCACCCTCAATTCATCAGCGTTTTCATCCACCACTATCTCTATCACTGGCAGCTTGTCGCTCGTCAGGAAGTCCTCAGTCGTCGGGCTGTAGATAACCTGTCCATCAACATTGAGTTTGTTAGAAGAGAAGATAAATTTATTTGGATCCCACTCGTAAGTGACCTTCGTACGAATCACCGAACCGGGATGCAGGAACAGATTGGCATCCGCCCCAGAGACGTAGTTCTTCAGCGTCAGTTCATCCTTGACACCGCCGTCGCCGGGCTCGATGGTTCCGTAGTTATCAACAGAGCCGCCGATGCTGCCAGTACCGCCCAGCACACCCTTGCCAAAAACATAGGCGATGGCGTCTTTGGCATTGGCTTTAGCGCCCAAGGCCCCGCGAAGCTTCTTTGATTCAGCTTCTGCACGGTCGTTCATGATATTGACACGACCCTCCAGAACACGCAGCCCGCCGCTCACATAGTTGTCGTTGCCGATGATGGTCATCGTTCCCGTGCCTTCCTTGACGATGCTCAGCAGCGTGGCATCGTTATAGTCCACAGGCTTGATGGTTCCTGCCAGCGTGAAATCGGTGTTCATACCGCCCAGGAGGTAATACACGGAACGGTTTTTCTTATACCATCCCAAAAGCGTCGATCCTGCCTCGGTGTTCAGTTCACCGATACGGAAACCTGAGCCGTTGCTATTGGCCTCACCACAAAGGGTTGCTCCCTCATGCAATGTCACGCGGTTATTGGCCAATGAGGGATTCACCTTACCGCTCTTTACATCGTCGAGGGCATTCTCAGGCGACGAGGCCTTGCCTCCATGGAACAGCGCGACGCCATAGAAGCCTGCCGACGACGAGTTCTCCGGGAAAGGATAGACATGCACATCACCCGTATAGCCCGTCCAGTCGGGCCACTTCTTTTCGGAGTTGCCCAAGAAACAGCGGTCACCGCCGCCATAAAGGTTCAGGATGCCGCTGCCCGTAATCTTCGAACTGAAATAGCAGTAGCGGGCCATCTTCACGTTCACGATATCTCCCTGCAGCAGAGAGATAGCTGTACCATACGACTTGTAGTCACTCGACGTGTTGTTGCCGCTGATATCAATCGTCCGCTCTTCAGCCTTGGCCTGCGCCAATGCCATCATGGCGGCGAGCATCAGGAGTGTAGCTTGTTTCATTCCTTATGGTCTTACTATCTTCTGACCGCCTTGGATATAAACGCCCTGAGACGGTGTACTTACCTGACGACCTGAGAGGTCATAAATAGCGGCATTCTCAGTTTGCTGGGGCGCACGGGTCGGTCTCACGGAAGTGGCATCCGTAATCCGTTTGAACTCCTCACGGGCTTTCTTCATCTGCTCGAGGAACCGTTCGCTGGTGTGCAGACGGGCATAGGCTGCCGATGCCGCCAGTCGTGCAGCATCGGTATCGCTCTGCCAGTGTGCACCCACCACAAGGCGGTTCTCACCATAGCGGTATCCGCGGGCAAGGATCTCATTGGCACGGTCAGGGTTGATCTCCATCATCAGAAGGGCCGAGCTCCAGCCGAGCAGCGTATGTCCGGAAGGGAACGACTTGTGAGGATTGAGTTCTCCTTCCAGTTCAGGCACCAGCGTGTGCTCATTGAAACGGACAAACGGACGGGTGCGGCCATAGCGTGTCTTGGGCAGCGTACAGATACTGTCGCAGGTGGCTGTTCCTTCGAGCAGCACCTTATAGATCTCCGGGGTGTCGTCCTTGGTGATCTTCATGCCGAAGGCTTCTTCAAACTCCGTAAGGATGGTTTCCAGCCCGTACACAGCATCACGCGCGGCCTGGGCGGCACGCTCGGGGTCCTTACGCATCTCCTTACCCCAGAAATAGCGGTTCACATCGTTGGCGAATGCCACGGAACTGCTGTCGGGAGGACCGGGCATAAACACCATCATGTCGGGCATCTCAGCTGTGGTAAAATAGGCATCAACAGTCGTGTCATCCTGGGCACAGACAATGTTCAGCATCATCATACTGAACACAAACAGGGAAATAATCTTTTTCATCTTTATCAAATAACTTATTATCTGTCATGCTACAATTTGTCGGCAAAGGTATACAAAAAAGCCGAAAGTACCAAGACTTCCGGCCTTTATTTCCATTTTAAGACGTCTTTCTTAAAGTGCGTTCTTTGCCTGCTGCTGTGCCTCCTGTATCATCTTCGTTGCCGCGTCGAGAACCTTCGTTACGGGGTCGTTCTTCTTGCTGTCCATATCCTTCGGGTACTCATAGCCCCAGAGCTTCTTCTCAGGAACCATATTGAAGGTGGTATTCCACTCTGCCACGTTGATCTTCCAGAACTTCAGCTGCACGCCCAGGTCGGCATAGATCCCTGCCTTGAGCGATGCCTCGAATGAGAGGGGCTTCTGCTCGTCCAGCGGTGCGAATGTCATCTCTGCCTCTGCCTTCACCTTCGGACCGATGGCCAGCTTCGGACCTGCACACTTGTCGATAAGGATGTCCACGCCGAGCATCAGGGCTACACCGGCCTCGGCCTTGAATGTGCCGCGTGGAGTGATGAAGGTGAACTCGTCCTTCAGAACCTCTGTGTTGCCGTAGGCGTTCCAGCCGCCGTCCTTCTTGACACCTGCCTTGAAGGTCTTTTCGTACTCGTACTTGAAACCGCCGTAGAACTTACCGCTTACCTTTGCGTCGAACTTCATGTACATGTTGGGCTTAACGTCTACCCAGAAGGGAACTGCTGCAATCGTGAACTTGAAGGTGAATGCCTTGAAGTCGCAGAGCTTGACCTTCTTATCGGCAATCTTGACATCCTTGTCGAAACCGATTGTCACCTCGGGCTTGAAAGAGAAGAAACCGTTGATGTTGGCATCGAAACCCTTCAGGTAAGGAACAACGTAGTTCTTCCTGCCGCAGTTGACATAGAACTTGTAGTTGAGGTCGAATATCACGGGAGCCTTTACGTGAACCATGATGGTATCCTCGCCTGATCCGAACTGGATGTCCTTCTTCAACTCCGACTTCAAGCTGATTACATTACCAGCCTTGTCTACCTTGAAATAGGTGCCGCTCTTGATGCCGCGTGTGGCGGTGGTGCCCAGGATATCCTCTGCAGAGAAGTACTCCATAGGATAGTCGTCAAGACTGCGGGTGGCACACTCCGGAGCATTGGCCGGACAGTCGATGACATAGACTCCCTGAGGATGGATCACGCCCTCTGCGTCGGTATAGGGGTCGCCCGAAGCGCTGCGGGTAGCGCTGCCCTCGTTCTTATAGAATTCCGTGCTCAAAGCGACGGGATCTGCGATGAATTCTCCGATACCCGACTTGACCACGTCGAGAATATAACGGTCGCCCTGCAGGATCTCCTTCGTAGCGCGGATGTGATAAGGACGGATATGCTCGCCTTCCTGGATTCCCATGGGGTGGTCTACGAATGAAGTGATGCCCTTCTTATCGGCCAGAGCCTTGCTGATGCTGATCTTGGTGGTGTCGGCGGTCATGATCTGAACATCGCTCGAAGAAATGAAGTCGGTATAGATAAGAGCGATCGGATCGAGAAGTTCTCCTCTTGTCACATTCTCCTGGCTGCCATCGTTGGCGAGCTGATTATTGTCGAGGTCATCAGAACAAGCTGTGAAACTGATGGTGATGGCTACGGTAACGATGCTCATGAGCACCAGGTTTACCAAATTCTTCTTTGTCTTCATAACCGTAAATTTTAAAATGTTAATAATCTATTATTTTTCTGTCGTTTTGTCCTTTCGACACTGCAAAATTATGATGTTTTTCAGCAGGTTGTTCTCTTTTTTGCGTTTTTCTTCTCAATTTGTCTGGCCAACAAAAAGGATTTTGGCCAAAACTCAAAAGCAATGTTCGAATTTTGGCCAAAACAGCGATTTCCAGGGTGAAAACATCAGTATTCTGAGACTTCTTCTATCGGTTCTTTGGGTGCAGGATGCAAATCCAGCAGCTTGCGGAACTCATGCGGCGACATACCGATGGCATCTTGGAACTTGCGGTTGAACGACCGGATAGCCGAGAAGCCCGTCTCCTGCGCACAGGCAGCCACATTCCACTCGCGTTTCGACATCAGATAATACATCGAGCGCAGGATACGGAGATAGTCCAGATAGTCCTCCACCGACTTATACAATGGTGAGTTCCTGAACAGATCCAGGATGCGCGACTGCGAGGTGCCGATCATCTCTGCCAGTTCCTTCACACCGAAGTCGGGATTTTCGTAGGTCCTCTCCGTCTCCAGGCGCGACTCAATCAGCGCCAGCAGTTCTTCATCATTGCGCAGGTCAGCATGACGCAGGAAGTCGGTATGACGCGCCAGCAACTCTTTATATATATGTATACGTCTGCGCACGTCATAGTAGGCATCCACCTTCTGACCTAACTGCATGTTGTGGATGATCAACTCGTTGTTGGCCTTCTCCAGATCCGCGACTCGCTGCCGCAGGGCCTCATTCTCTGCTTTGTAATCTTGTTGATTCATAGGGCTTCACAATTATCATTTAGTTTCATCTGCTTGCAAAGATAATGAAATAATTCATTCCAGCCAAACTTTTCAATGAAATTATAGCAAATCCCCAATGGTCAACGAGACTATAATCCCCATTCGGCACTGTTCAAGGGCAACATCTGCATGATCCGTGAATATAGCTGCATTATGGAAAGTATTTCAGCACTCACAGGAGGAACCATCAGATAAATAGCCTTGTAGATATTATCCACGTCACCCTGTCCCATCAGCGCACTAAATGGAATCAAGTCGAAACTTTCGTATGACCAGACAGCCGGCATGAAAAGATTCGTATTATTCTCCCAATCGGACAACAGCCTGATAATCAGCGGTTGGACAGCATGCTGGCAGGTCAGGTAGATATTGGCACTGGCATTACATCTGTCGATCATGTCAGAGAACTGCCGTACTGACACCTGATTATCCTGATGGTTCTTGAGCACGCCCGTGAATGCCTCAGAGAACTGCCTGGCATCACTGATCTGACCATAAAGTCTCAGATCGCCGAAAATCTGGATGTCCAAATCAGTGCTGACACCTTTCATGTCAAGACCTGAGAGCAGCTCGATAAAATTGCCGGTCTTCGGGAGAGCCATCTGTGCCGCTACAGTCATGATGTTCCGGCCGTTGTTCTGATAGCCGAAATCAAAGTTCACCTTTCCGTCCTCCATGAGACCAACCTGGAAGTTGAGACTGCTCTCAACATCAGGTAATCCATGCCCTACCCCCCTCAACGAGGTACTGGCCTGACCGGAAACCTGCGTCTCGCCGATGTCATAAGTAATCTGACTCAACGTTAGCACCTCGTTGTCAAACGCTCCGCTCAGCGTCATGGTCAGCGTTTTGGGAACACGGTAGACACAGGCCAGGCCCTTCACGTTATTCAACTGGGCAGGAAATATCTTTTCGGTCCAGTTGTCACCTGCCTTGAAGGCCACCTTATAGAGTGTCGTACCCAGACCGTCAACGGTGGCCGGGAAGATAAACTCCAGACCGTCGCAGGGGAACAGACGGCTTTCGCCGTTTTCGTCGAACACCACTTGTGCGCCGAAGGTCTGAATATCCACGGGAATATACATCAGATACCCCATCTTTGCCAGTTCAGAGCCATACGTCACAGGCCTGATCTTCTTCAGGGCGCTGTTGGCAGCCATGATGGCGAGGACCTGCTTCATATTCCTCATATAATTGCGGTCCTTGACCATCAGCGCCATCAGTTGCGAATAGACCTGATTCGTCAGGTTGAACATCTCAGGATTCATATTGTCTGCCACGACCTTGGCATCGCTCTTGACGTGAGAGAGGACTTCCTCACGGTTCCTGATGACCTCCTCGCTGGTGTCGTAATTAGCGGGGTTGTCACGTTGGTCCTCATCGCACGATGTCAGCGCAGACAGGCTGCACAACAGCGTGGCAGCCATCAACCATTTACCAAACTGTTTCATTATCTGACGTGTTTGATTCCGTTTTCGATATAAAGACCCTTCTGAGGCTTGCTCTTCAGCTGCTGTCCCTTCAGGTCATAGTAGCGGTGAGTACCGTCGGCATCGATAGTGTGGATGGTGGGAGTGATGGCTGTCGCTCCACCCTCAGCGGGACGTATGTCGCCCACAAACAGCAAGTCGGGCATATCGCTGACGTCAGCGTCGTCGCCCTTCTGATAGAATTTCGTCTGGAAGGTGATGTCATCTCCTGCAGCACGCTTTGTCCGGGCGGTATTAGTCTTGAGCTCATCGGAATTAACGTCGAAGTCGGCATCGTAATAGCCACGGAAAGGTGGCAAGGCAGCTTCCGCCACCGACAATCTGGTCCAAGTGCCATCGTCGGTCATGCCGTATAAATTGTTGGCATGCTCATAGTCCGTTGTGATACCGGTGAACGTACCAAGCCATCTACCCACATGCGAATAGACATTGTTGAGCATCAGATCCTCATAGTCATCGACAAAAGGCGAGCCTTTATAGTAGATCGGCGGTTCTTTAATCATCTGCACGTCGTAGGCATTGAACGAGAGGTTGTCGTGGAGCACCACGGCGAGATAAGGTACGCCTGCCTCGAGGACATTGCCAGCCTCGGCAAAGATGAACTGATGGTAGTAGTTGTCGATATACATCATTCGGTAAAGCTTCACCTTGCCGGGTTCCTCGTAATGGCTCAGGTCGAACGTATAGGGCAGACAGACGGTATATGCCTGCGGGGCCCATGTGCCATTGCCCAGGTTCTGGGCTGAGAGCACACGGTCGTACTTCACATTGACATGCTTGTAGTAGTACTCTTCGAGCGTGGGCTGGTTGTCAGCGGCATCGCTGAGCTGCACCTCCTTCAGAGGCCAGCGGAAGCCCAGGAAGTTGTCGAGCGACACGGACTGGCCCATGAACTTCAGGTTGTAGATACCGGTGAAAGGTGCCTTGAAGTAAATGGTACCCGTCTGTGTATAGGTATTGTAATACGTCCAGGTCTTACCCTCGTCCCTGCTGTAGAACACGTTGAGCAGGCCACTGCCGCCACCCATGCCGAACATCGACATCATGGCCATCATGCCGCCACCGCCCATCTCTGCCTGGAACTGCATCACATCACCCTTCTGAGCCTGAAGCGACGGGGTGATCAGTTCATAGGCATCAGAGGTGGTGGTAGCCATCCAGGTCTTCGCTTCGCCGCCGCCCATGCCCATCATGGCCATCATACCACCACCGTCGCCTGGCTTGGAGATGGTCCAGCCGGTACTCTTCCATTCAGGCAGGTCGAGGGGGATGGACTCGTCTTCGACAACGTAGATGGGTTCAAAATCTTCCGACCATGCATCAGCGTAGGTCTTATAGGCCTCTACGCCGACGGCCTGCGGCAACAGACGCCCGTCGGTGGGTGTAAAGGTGATGACCGCATTGCTGGTGCCTGCCTTGACGGCATCGTCATTATAGACCACATCCACCTGTACGGAGTCGCCGGCAGCAATTGTCAGACTGCCCGGACTGACGGTAAATGCCGTCGTATTCGTAGAAGAGACGTTCACCTGAAGCACGTCAGAGGCCGTATTGATCACCTGGAATGATTTGGTGAGACTGGCCTGAGGCATGCCGTAGACGAGGCTCTGCACCACCTTGCCTTCCTGAGTGACATAGAGATCGGGAGCCTGACTGTTGAGTCGGAAACCGGCCACAGAGTCGATCACGATACTGTCGGATGCCACGAAACGGAAACGGTAGTCGCCGGGCTCGAAATCCGATACCCACAGGGTCTTATACACAGAGTCGAGCTCCTCGGAGAAGGTGGTCACCAGCTCCCACTTGTTGCTGCCATAGACCGACTTCTCAACGGTAATCGAGGGACCACCGCCGCCGAACATCGAGCCCATGCCGCTGCCACCGGCATTCCTGACGGAGAACAGGAGGGTCTCAAACGAGTCGTTGACCGTCAGCACCGGCGTCATCAGATAGAATGACTGGTCGCTGCCGCCGAACATCGCCCCCATGCCGTCAGACGGCTGGTCGACAGTCGCCACATTCTCGCGGAATCCCCAGCCTTCGGTAAACCATCCCGTCGGCTTGCTGTTCGCATTGAACCGTTCCTCCCACGCACCGGGATCGGAAATAA
>JAEEGG010006858.1_pt1 | contig 26572 bp, 22 predicted proteins | sample 9134161 | NCBI WGS metagenome assembly JAEEGG01 (sample SAMN16246543, study PRJNA631951) | gut metagenome | biome: gut microbiome; feature: rumen; material: CR-attached | host: Bos | place: Iran: Karaj | collected 2018-10 | reverse complement strand
GGACTATTACCGCTGGTAGGTTGAATACACGACCGCCCAGGTATCGGACATATTCCGTCGCAAATCGGGTCTGGATATTGGTGACATAGTTGACCTTCGTCCCATTAAGCGCGGTCCTTCCGGCCGTATCTGTGAACTTGAGATTGAGGGGACAAAGCAGACCGTCACCATCGGCAAGGAACTGGAGATACGCCGCACCCTCTCAGAGTCACATCTGTTCAGCAGCGCATTCGTAGTTGAAAAGACTCAGGAGGGATTCATACTCAAGGGAGCCGGCTGGGGTCACGGCGTTGGCTTGTGCCAGATAGGAGCCGCAGTGATGGCAGCCAAAGGCTACACCTACCGCGAGATCCTGCAGCACTACTATCCCGGCACAACCCTGGGCAGATTTTACTAAAATGATACAAAAGGGGTCTGTCCCCAATTGTACTATTTTTTCAGGGCAGGGCAGTCGGTGAACGCTTCGATATCGATGAGGGTTACGCTTTCCGGTATGGCTATTGAGTCGAGGCTTTCGCAATCCGCGAATGTGAATCGGCCTATTCTCTTTACACCTTCAGGTATATTGACCTCAGTGAGGTCTGTACATCTGTAGAATGCCGAATCACCTATCTCCGTAACGCTCTCGGGTATACTGACCGAGGTAATGAAACACTCTTCCTTAAACGCCCCGCTATCTATGCCTGTAACGCGGTAAGTCTTTCCTTTATACTTTATTTTGGAAGGAATCTCCACATCATCAATGTAGATATCACCGCTCGCAACATACGCAGTCTTGGTTTTAGGATAGATGTTATAGCAGATATCATCTATTTCCACTTTTTCCTTTTGGGGTTCTGCAACCACGGATGTGGTTCCTGGCACTACCGGTCGGATTGATGCTCCTACCACACGGTGACCTCCCCAGCTAATAGAGTTCGAGTTGAATAAGAGACTCCCCGTATACTCCAGCCCGTCAGTGTCACTCAGTGTAGATGACCAATACCAGCTCATATAATCGGACATCTCATAATCAGAATGATTCATTATATCACCGGTACAATAACTTGCAGCAGGCAGGAATATGGAACGGTCTGTATAGCCGGGCTTGTTGCTTATTATTCTTAACCCGCTCACGCCACTGACTGTATCCCACGTCCATGTGCAACAGTTCCTCAACTCTTCCCATTCGGCTTTGGTTGGCATGCGCCAGTCCCCGCCCCATTTTACATGTGCAGCATCATCCTGAGGTTCAAGTACCGTGCGACCATCAACTGTTCCAAAAATGGTGTCATTATTGTATTTATAAAACTTCATTTCCCAGAAATCAGTGGCATCGCCTAAAATGTAGTCTTCAAAACCATATCTGGACTTGGGCTCTGTCTCACCCCAGGAAAAGTAGTCACCGTTATCCTCGGGTTTCTCAGCGCCGATATTGAAAGGAGCCCACTTGACGCTAAGTCCCAGATCCACGGCAGCCGATTCATCCGGGTGTGATTCGTAACCCAAACGTTCTTTCATGGATTTGGGTATAGGAGTCTTTATTCTCGCAGTTATCGGCTCTTTCAGCTTTGCATCAACTTGATCGGCAGTGATATCGGCCGAACCGGTCGGTTTGACAATATCATCATTCAAGAAACTGATCCGTCTGTTTTTGTGTACACCTTCAAGCAATGAGATCATCTTGTCGGCCACAAGGTCACTCTCTTTCAAATGTATAATGAATCGGCATTTATCCGATTCAAAGACCACCGGGTCCGATACGTTTTCACTGACTATGAATGTAGCGAAGTTGGAGTCATCGGCAAAATCAGACTGAGCATATACCCAATATCCTATTTCCCTCAACAAGTTCTCATATTTGGCACGATATTGTTTCCTGATTTCAGAATTGAAACTGTCATGATCAAACTTGAACTGAACCTGGAATCCGCCCAAACCACAATAGAGCTGAAAGAAAAAAAGTTCTGATATGCTAGAACCTAAATCAGCATATAGAGATAGTGTATAATCATTTTCCGATGAGCGTGAAAGACTATTGCCTGTCTGCAACATACTCTCATGATAGTTTGCCTTGAATTCATGATACAGGTAATCGGCTACTGCGGTAAAACTCTCCAGGCACTCCCTGTCACCGGCCATGACAGAAGTGCCGATATGCTCAAACAGGCGTATGGCCTGATCAGACAATCCATCGGGAGACCAATTGGTAACACCGTTATCATTTAGAAAGAGATAAAAATCAGCACCGTCAATACCCTTGCGGTTCATTGTATATGATGCCGTATTGACAGCATGCTTGGTCAGGAGTATCAATGACGAATAGAGTTCCGGACTGCATTCCATAATGTAATTCTTCTTTATTGTACGGACTGTGATTATTCCGGCACTCTTATTCTCACTCATCCTGATGCTCAATGCTTCAAACGGTTGTGACACCAATGAAGAAGATATCATGAAATTGACAAAGGAATAAGCATAATCGTCAAAGTATTTGTCAAAAAACTCCTGATTGTCATTGTATAAGGATCTGGATATGGGAGTGAACGCTGTCTGTGCAGCCACCTTATTGGGTTCTATAAACAATATGCAAAGCAGAGTAAGTAAAAGGACTCTCTTCATAATCGGAGGATAAAACATATATCTATTGCAAATTTATTTGATTTTTTGACTGACACAAAAGTAGCGGCATATTCAGCCGCCACCAAGAAACAGGCGTTGCAAAACCGTTGCAATTTCTTGGAAATGAGATGGCGATAACGTAATTTTGGTGTCATTATGAATGAGAAGTTGAAAGAACTGTTCAGGCTGTATGCCGGATGTGAGGCTGAGAGCGTTACACGGCTTACTGCGGCGGGATCCAACCGGGTTTACTACCGTTTTGCTTTCAATGGCAAGACCGTAGTCGGTGTAGAGGGAACCAATGCCGATGAGAACGCGGCGTTCCTGAGCATCGGACAGGATCTTGCATCTAAGGGACTGCCGGTTCCTGAGATCCTGGCTGTGGCCGATGACCGCATGTGTTATCTGCTCCGGGACCTGGGTGATGTATCACTGTTTGACACTCTGAAGAGCGCACGTGAGACAGGTGAATACTCCAAAGAGCAGACCCAGCTTCTTGAAAAGGTAATCCGCCTGCTGCCGCAGCTGCAGTTCGAGGGCGGACAGGGAATGGACTTCACGGTTTGTTTTCCCTGCGAGTCTTTTGACCGCCGCAGCATTTTCTGGGACCTGAACTATTTCAAATACAACTTCCTCAAGGCTGTCGGCCCGGAGTTCCACGAGGCCCGTCTGGAGGATGACCTTGAGCGTTTTGCCACGCTGCTGCTCAAGGATGCACCTTACGATACATTCATGTACCGTGACTTCCAGGCACGCAACGTGATGGTCAAGGACGGCAATCCTTGGTTCATAGATTTCCAGGGTGGCAGGCGCGGACCCATTGAGTATGATCTGGCATCGTTCCTCTGGCAGGCACGCGCCGCTTATCCGGACCGACTCAAGCAACACCTTATAGATGTATATCTGGAGGCTCTTGCCCCATTCCGCAAGGTAAGCGAAAAGGAGTTCCGTGCAAGCCTTCACAACATAGTATTGTTCCGCACGCTCCAGGTTCTGGGCGCATACGGATTCCGCGGTTACTTTGAGCGCAAGCCTCATTTTGTGCAGAGTATTCCGGCCGCAATAGACAATCTCCGTGACCTGCTCAAACAAGATATCCAGGGATGTCCCTACCTGACACAGTTATTGCGTGACATAACCAAGCTGCCGCAGTTCAACCCGCAGCCCGCACCGGAGAACGTAAAGCTCACCGTACGCGTAATGAGTTTCTCATACCGCAAAGGCCTGCCCCACGATGACAGCGGCAACGGCGGCGGATTCATATTTGACTGCCGCGGCATGCACAACCCCGGCAAGTATGACTGCTACAAGAAGATAACCGGGGCCGATGCACCCGTAATAGAGTTCCTTGAGGAGCGTGGTGAAGTACAGAAGTTCCTTGAACATGCATACGGAATGGTTGATCCCTCGGTAGACCGTTACATAGAGCGCGGCTTTGCCAACCTGATGGTATCATTCGGATGCACCGGAGGCCAGCACCGCTCACTCTACTGCGCCAATCATATGGCGGAACATCTCAAACAGAAGTACGGTGACCGCATAAACGTCCTGCTCGAGCACCGCGAACAAGGCACCAGCAAACAGCTATGAACGCACTGATTCTTGCCGCCGGACTGGGCACACGACTTGGGGAGTTCACCTCAGACCGTCCCAAAGCACTTGTTGAGGTTCAGGGCCGCACAATGCTGGAGCACCAGTTGCGCCACCTGGCATCGGCCGGCTTTGACCGTTTTGTAATCAACATACACCACTTTGCAGACAAGGTAAAAAACTATCTCAGGCAGAACAACAACTTCGGTCTTGACATAACCCTGTCCGACGAGAGCAATCTGCTGCTGGACACAGGCGGCGGAATCCGTCAGGCCATGCACCTGCTTAAGGATGACTCACCCCTGCTGGTCCACAACGTAGACATATTCTCAAACACCGACCTTAATAGTCTTTACCGGACCCATATTAAAAGCGGTGCCGATGCAACCCTGCTGACCGCCCGCCGCAGCACATCCCGATACCTTTATTTTAATAATAGGGGCGCACTTTGCGGATGGAGCAATGAAAAGACGGGTGAGGTCCGTTCTCCCTTATCGGATTTTGACAAGACAAAGTACACTCCCTATGCATTCCAGGGAATACACGTATTATCAAAGAGTGTGCTGCCGCTGCTGGATGCCATACCGGAGCAGAGATTCGGCATAACCGATTTCTATGTGAGCAATGCCGGTAACCTTAATCTGCAGATGGTGGAGTGCGATCCGTCACAATGGGTCGATGCAGGCAAGCCCGAAACACTCTCCACTGCCGCTCAAATCGTAAAAAGTATCTATGAACATACTGCTTGAGCAGATTTCCAACCATGCAGACCCCTCCCAGGTGGAGGGCCTGATGCGCTTTTTCAAGACCGGCCCTGGCCAGTACGGCTACGGTGACAGGTTCCTGGGCATTAAGGTACCCGTAACACGCGGAGTGGTAAAGGAGTGTTGGCCAAGGGTAAGTTTTGACGACCTTGAGGAGTGCGTGACCAGCCAGTACCATGAGGTCCGTCTGGCCGCCCTGCTGACCCTTATAGAGATATTCAGCCACAACAAAAAGAATCCCGGACTGCAGCAGCAGTGCGTTGATTTCTATCTGTCGCACACCGACCGCATCAACAACTGGGACCTTGTTGACCTGTCATGCTATCCCCTGCTTGGCACATGGCTGCTGGACAAGGACCGCACCCTGCTCTATGACCTGGCCCGCAACGGCAAGACCATGTGGGAGCAGCGCATCGGAATGGTAAGCACCATGCAGTTCATCCGACACGGAGAGACGGCCGATACATACGCCATCGCCGAAATACTGCTGAATCACAAGCATGACCTTATACATAAAGCGGTGGGCTGGCTGCTGCGTGAAGCAGGCAAGCGTGATACGGATAAACTGAAAGCATGGCTGGAGCCGCGCTGTCACGCAATGCCCCGAACCATGCTTCGCTATGCTATTGAAAAACTTCCTGAAACAGACCGCCGTTATTTCATGGCGCTGTAACTGAAACATTTGCAAGTAAAACACTATCTTTACGCTTTCAAACATTATACATAGAAAGCGTTGACTTATGATTATACCCGGACAAGTATTGGCAAAAGCCGAAAAACTCAATGCCGAGAATGTCTCTTTTGTTGGCAGCAAGGACGGATTTGACGTTTTCAAGCTCTCTTTCAAGCAGCCTCACGTACGTCTCAACGGCAGTTACATTCCGCTCCAGACCGGACTGCCCATAATCATACTGTATAAGGACGGTGTGGCAGAGATTGCCAAATCAACCGACCATGACTACTGGCTTTCGTGAGGTCCTGTCTTACTTGAAACGTATATCGACGGGAATCTTTTCCAGCCCCAGATTCATCAGATCCTCATTGTAACTGTCGCTGCGCTTTGAGTAACGTTTCTCAAAGTCTGCGGCAAATGCATGGTCACCTGTTGCCTGTGTCTTGAGCACCAGAGCAGTAAGGTCAGAAAGTGCGGCCTCCATCTTGGCAAAATCCAGGGAATACTGTCCCGATGCCTTGCGCTGGAATGCACCTGCCTCCTGCAGATAATTGTAAATAATTATGTTGGCCCTACCCAGTGCTGAGCCTTCGCCGAAACGCTCGGAACGCACCAGAGAAACGAAGAACGTGGTCAGGGCATCCTCCTTGGTAAAGAGGTCGCGTATATCAAAATGGTTCTGAAGTTTGCTTACCAGAAGCATTCCGGCGGCATTGGCCTTGATCTCCTCGAAAGTAAGAGCTGCACTTCCAAGAGCCTCCTCTACACTACCCTTTCCGTTCACGGTTTCCTTTACACCCAGTCCATGGGCAACCTCACGGAATACTATGTTCCAGAAGAATGCGTCATCAGACATATGTTCGGCATACTCTGATTCCAGGAGGATCTGGCCTGCGGGGTTCAGTATATGGTTGTACTTGGCCTTGATGATGTTTTCCAAGAGTATGGTACGTGTACCGCGGTCACGCTGTACGTCGGCATCAAACGGAAGGTTAAGGGCGATTACCTTGATTCCGGCATTTGCCTTACCGGCATAATAAAGGGCGTTGCATGAGAAAATGTTCGAGCCTGTACCCGGCTGGAAGGTCTTGTATGCTGAATCGCCGGGAAGGTCCTGCTGGAACTCCTCGATGCGGGAAACGTATTTCATGAGCTGCTCGGTGCGTGCCTGGTTCTTGAGCAATACGAAAGCCTCATAAGAGCGTTTGATACCAAGCAACTGGTCATCGGCAGCCTCATTGGGACCTACTACCAGGTCCATCTTGCTGTCATCCATATCCAGCCATGCCATCGCACTCTCGTAATAGTTGTCCGTGCGCAGGGCATCGGCCTTGGCCAACAGGTACTTCTTCACACTGGGCTTGATGGTGATGTCGGCAGCCGCAGTCAGGTAGTTGGCAATCTTGTCCAGATGATCCTTGTATTCATCATGGTACCATACAGTCTCAAGTGAACCGTCTGCAGCACGGCGAATGAGAGTGTACGGGCTGTTCTTGTCAGGGTTGTCCCATGCCTTGAATTCGTCAAGGGTCATATCGGCAGGATAGAACCTGGCGCCGGGGAGGCAGTTGAAATAACCCTTTACGAACGGTTCCCCTGTAAGGCGATCCCAGGGACCATAGTTAATCTCTGCGTAAGTTTTCTGCACAGGATCCGTGATGTCCTTGAAGAGATTCTGTTTGTCACCGAAATACTGTTCCCAGTAAATGGCGTCAATCTCATCGGCAATGAAACGGTACAGGTTCAGTACCTCCTTGCCGTTATCGGTAATACCGCTCAGGTCGGGAGTAGGTATCTCAACGACTGCATAGTCAGCCACCCTACGCTCAAACTGAGACTTGCTTTTCTGGTTGCATGATGCCGCACTAAGTATTACGATGGCGGCAATTAACATAGTCTTTTTCATATCGTTTGTCTCAAATTAAATCATAACAGTCCCCATTTTCCTACAAACACCAGAACGGTGTAGCCAAGTATAAGACCTATGGCACCCATTATGGCTCCGACCTTGATCATATCCTTCTGCTCTATGAATCCGGTCGAATGTGCCAGAGCATTGGGCGGGGTTGAAATCGGAAGGATCATGGAGAGTGAAGATCCCAGGGCCACACCGGCCAGAAGCGTGGTGACGCCTCCGTAAGGTTCAAGGTTCTGAGCGGCCGATGCTCCTGCCAGCGCCAGTATAGGAATGAGCAGGTTGGCCGTAGCTGTATGTGAAATGAAATTGGCAAGTGCGTAGCAGATAAGACCTGAGCCGATAATCATGAGCACGGGAGGCCACTCGTTGAACGGGATGGACTCGACCAGATGCTTGGCAAGACCTGAATCCTGCAGGGCAAGTCCCAGTGCGAAACCTCCGGCAACCATCCACAGGATGCACCAGTTGATTTCTGCAAGGTCATACTTGGTTATGATACGTGTCACGCAGAACACGCCCACAGGCAGCATGGCAACCACGTTGGCATCGACATGAGTCCACTTGTCACTCATCCAGAGCAGAACGGTGAGAGCGAATGTCACGTAAACCGTAATCTCCTGCCAGGGTTTGAGGACACGCTCGGGATTCTCCTCGATCTTGAGTTCAATCTGTTTCTGGGTGAACGGGAAGAGAAGACGGATTACGAGCCATGCCAGAATCAGCAGGACTATGGTAAGCGGAAGCATGATCATCATCCAGTCACTGAATCCGATGTTCATGGCCATACCGTTGGGGTCATTGAGAAACTTGATTGCAATGGCGTTAGGAGGAGTTCCTATGGGAGTCGCTATACCACCCAGATTGGCACCTACAGGAATGGCGAGTGCCAGGGCCAGACGTCCCTTGCCGTTCGTAGGCAGGGATTTGATGACCGGAGTCAGGAATGTAAGCATCATGGCGGCAGTTGCAGTGTTTGACAGGAACATTGAGAACACTCCGGTAACCAGGATGAATCCCAGCAGTACGTTCTCCGATTTTCTTCCGAACGGTTTGAGCAGCGCTTTGGCCAGTTTGACATCCAGTCCAGCCTTGGTTGCCGCAAAGGCAAGCATAAAACCGCCTATGAACAGCATTATCACCGGATCGGCAAAGCATGCCATGATCTTTTTGCTTGACATGAGTGTGCCGAACAACGGATTCTCATCGGCATGCAGCCTGAAAAAGACCAGACTGTTGTCACTCGCCGTAAACAGCAGGACGACAATGATGGCCACCGAGGTAGCCCATGACGGGATTCCCTCGGTGATCCACATTATGGTAGCAAAACAGAACAGAGCTATGACCCGCTGTTCTATCACTGTCAGGTTCTCGATTCCGAATACCGAAGAAGGCAAATTCCACACTACCAATCCAACGATCACACCCAAAAGGACCTTCATTGCTCTACGAGACAAGGGCATTGAGGCTTTTTTAAGTGATTTCTGTTTATCCTTCTCCTGCACCAGTTCCGAACCTAAAAATGTTTTCTGCATACCACTTATTATCAACCAATTAAACACTTTTTCGCTGGAACGACCCAGCTAAAACCGCGGCGAAGATAGACAGAAAGACAATTCGTTTCTATCGGCGAAATTGGTTTGTTTCTATAGAATTGTTTGATAAAAACGATAAATCGGAATATATTCGGAACGAATATAGCATCGGCTTAAAAAAAGCAAATCAGAGAATCCGGAGGTTTCGGTTGGATGAATTGCGCTGCATCAGCATCTCCAGGAACTTCTGCGCGGCCATCTTGTGGTAAGAGCCCTTGAGAAAGTGATAGCAACCGTCCATACGACCGTCGGGATGGGTAATGGGAACGGCCTCAAGACCGGGGAAATCATGTATGGATTCCTCTGACAGCATGGTCATGAGCGAGCTGTTGCTGACAAGGTCCAGAAGTGAACGTACACTGTTGATTTCCAGGCGGATGTCAAGGTTTACATCCTCAGTGTAAAGTATTGATTCAAGAGTATCTCTGGCCTGCAGTCCCTTGGACGGAAGGGCCAGCGGGAATCGGGAAAGGTCCTGAACTTTAACCTCACTGCCAACACCCTTGAGAGTACCCTTTCGGCCTATCAGACAGAGGCGGCTCTGGAACAGCAGATGTGACTCGATACGATCCTCGGCGATAGGCGATTTGTATGTAAGAGCCAGGTCCAGTTCACGGTCCAGGAGTTTCTGACGGAGTTCCTCCTTGGAGGTGATGATGATATCGAGTTTTATGTGCGGGAATTCACGGTAGAAATCCAGTACGGTCTGCTTCAGAAGAAGGCTGAATGCGTATGTGGAGCCTACGCTGAGGGTTCCCACATGGAGGTTGACCACATCACGGATTCGGTCTTTTCCGGCTCTGGCATCGTCAAGAACCTGAACCGCACAGGGGTAGAACTGCTCACCGTAATCGCTCAGTATCACATGACGCGTATCACGCGTAAGAAGCTCAACACCAAGCTCTTCCTCCAGTTTGCGTATTTGCTGGGAAATGGTACTCTGAGTAATGAAAAGTGTCTTTGAAGCAAGGGAGTAGCTCTTGAGTCTGGCCACCTCCACGAAGTATCTCAACTGCCTTAATTCCATAACTAGACTTATTATCTCTGCAAAGATATCCTTATTTATCGAAATTAGCGAACGTACATATTGAAAATAACTTTAAATACCGATAAAATAAGGTACACGTAATGAGTAATTTTGCACGCTCTCTGAAAGCATATAAATACTAAGCATATACAAAAAACGATTCTTTAATATGAGCGACAAGAAATTAAATGTCAAAATGTGTGTCCTCCTGCCCATAGTTCTGGCAGTGACCCTTTTCCTCTGGCTCGTACCCGTTGATTTTTACGGTATTGAAGCCCTTACAGTAGTCCAGCAGCGTGTTATCGCGCTGTTCGTATTCGCCGCACTGATGTGGATGTTCGAGATCATCCCCAACTGGACCACATCACTGTTGCTGATCGTACTCACACTTCTTACCATATCCGACAAGGGTATCGGTTTCCTGTGTGATCCCAAGTACGGTACACTGGTTGGATACAAGAGTCTGATGGCTTCATTCGCCGATCCCGTTGTCATGCTGTTCATGGGCGGTTTCGTCCTGGCTATCATGGCCGAGAAATACGGACTCGACGTCACCCTGGCAAGAATCCTTCTGGCTCCTTTCGGATCACGCCCCAGCATGGTTCTTCTGGGATTCCTGGTAGTTATTGCCATATTCTCAATGTTTATGTCCAACACCGCTACTGCCGCCATGATGCTGGCATTCCTGGCTCCTGTGCTGAAAGTCCTTCCGGCCGATGACAAGGGCCGAATCGGTCTTTCACTGGCTATCCCCGTAGCAGCCAACATCGGTGGCATAGGCACACCTATCGGCACACCTCCCAACGCCACAGCTGTCCGTTTCCTGACAGAAGCCGGCTATGAGGTTACATTCTCCGAGTGGTCAATGAGAATGATTCCCTACGTGCTGATCATGATCCTGGTAGCATGGGTACTGCTCCAGATAATGTTCCCCTTCAAGACCAAGAAACTGGTACTTGACATTCCCGCAAACAAGCGTCCCGTTGACTGGAAGACATACGTAGTATGGATCACATTTATCGGCACCATCCTTCTGTGGGCCACCGAGAGCAAAACCGGAATCAACTCCAACGTAGTTGCTCTTATCCCGCTGGGCGTTCTCACCATGACCGGAATCTTCACCAAGGAAGATATCAAGGAGATTAACTGGACAGTGCTCTGGTTGGTAGCCGGAGGTTTTGCTCTGGGTACTGCACTGCAGGGTACAGGTCTTGCCAAGACTCTTATCAACGCCATCCCGTTCGGTTCAATGAGCGTACTTTCAGTGCTCATCATCGCCGGTCTGGTCTGCTACTTCCTTTCAAACTTCATCAGCAACTCAGCCACTGCAGCCCTGCTCATCCCGATCCTTATCGTGGTTGCCGAGGGTATGGCCGATCCCGCTGCTGCCAACAACGCATCATTCCTCTCATTCGGCGGTACTCATGCAATGATCTCATTCATCGCCGTCTGCGCATCAATAGCAATGCTGTTCCCCATCTCTACACCTCCTAACGCCATTGCATCAAGCACCGGTCTCGTTCAGACCAAGGATATGGCCAAGGTGGGTATTGTAATCGGAACCATCGGCTTTGTACTGGGATTCTTCTGGCTGACCAAGATCTTCCCGTTCGCAACTATTTGATAAACACATAATTTTGAAATAGACCTAAAATGAAAAAACTCTTCTTGACAGTTGTTGCTGCATGCCTTGCCATCGCTCCCGCTATGGCTCAGGAACTGCAGTACGGACGTAATGTATCAGACTTTGCAAGCGCTCCCAAATTCGGAGGTTACGTTATAAGCAAGTACACATATACTGACCAGGCCGGTCAGAACGGCGGTAACGGTTTCAGCCAGCGTCTCATCCGTGCATACGTTGACGGAACCATCCTGAAAGATTTCAAGTACCGCGTTCAGATCCAGGCTAACAACGCTTCTTTCCACATGAAGGACTACTTCGTTGAGTGGACCCACTGGAAAGAGTTCTCAGTAAAGGTTGGTCAGTACAAGCGTGCCTTCCTGTTTGAGAATCCCTACAACCCCTGGAACGTCGGTTTCGGTGACTATTCACAGATCATCAAGAAGTTCTCAGGCATGGGCGATTACTGCGGTGAGGGCAGTTCTGTAGGCGGCCGCGACCAGGGTATCCAGATCCAGGGTGACGTGCTCCCCATGGGTGACGGAAGCTATCGTCTCATCCACTATCAGCTCCAGCTCATGAACGGTCAGGGTATCAATGCAGCCGATGCAAACTCAACCAAGGACGTTATCGGTACTCTGCAGGTTCAGCCTATCAAGGACCTCTATATCGGCGCATTCGCATGGAAGGGCAACTACACCGCCAACGGTGTTACAGTTGACCGTAACCGTTGGGCTCTGGCTGCCAAGTACGAGCACAATGACTGGAGCGCACGTGCCGAGTACGTGAACTCAAAGGGTCACAAGATCAGCGAATTCAACGCCCTGGACGGTTCATTCTCAGGTGCCGGTAAGGCCGATGGCTGGTACGCAGCCGTAGGTGTTCCCTGCACTGACTGGCTCAAGGTTTACGCCAAGTATGACGTATATCGCGACCAGGCTTCAAAGGAGACCGCACGTACCATGTACTGCCTTGCTCCCAACATGCAGATCCACAAGAACCTCATGCTGCAGCTTCAGTACAACTACGTGAACGACGCTCCCACATCTTCAAACTGGAACGAAATTTGGGCTGAGTTCTACTTCAGGTTCTGAGCCTGAGCCCCGATTCCGACTATGCAACCTAAACCTCACTTCGATTCCCATATTGACCTTACCAAGTGCCGGTTCTACATACGCCGCCTTGGCAAGGTCAGAAACACGGGGACCGATGAGGTTCCGGAAGCAAGACTTCCGCTGATAGGTTTCATCTACGTGACTCTTGGTGAGGTCCTTGTCGAGACCGACGGCAACACCTATCTGTGCCAGCCCGGACACGTGCTTATAATTCCATCAGAGTGCCCGTTTACCATAAGGTATTTCAATAATGCCCAGGGGTATACGGGCGCTTTTTCTCTGTCCGCCCTTACAGATTCCAAGCCTCTCAGGTACATGACCGCCCCGCTCCATCAGGCCTTCTGGTTTGATGAGGGTGTCTTTATGGCCGAGCTCTTCAACATGATTCAGATATCATTCGACAAGGGTGACGAGGTGTTTACAGAGAAGGCGCTTGACCTCTTTGTCTCACGTCTCAAGACCGGTCAGTCACCGGTGGTACCGCAGGCCGTCAACACATTCCTGGAGTCAGTATTTGATCCAAGCCGTACGATAGGCAACCTTACCGATTACGCCCAAGCAGCCGGCATCAGCGAAAACTACCTGAGCCGTCAGGTCAAGCAGTCAACCGGACACAGCGTCGGTAACTGGATTGACAACGCCCGTCTGGTCAGGGCCAAAAGACTTCTGGCCGATACCTCCCTGCCCATAATTGAAGTGGCTACGGCAGTGGGACTGGAGGATCAGTCCTACTTTGCCCGATTCTTCAAGCGCGAAACCGGACAGACCCCGTCGGAGTTCCGCAAGGCCATGCAAGGATAATCCTAATTCCTGTAATTTCCGTTCTAAAATCCAAAGCTGTTTTTGCGGACCTTTGCAACCGCTATGACAGCAATGGTTCTTTTATCCCTATTTGCAGTATTTTCACCTCTGGAAGATACTCTGACGCAGCAACTGCCCATGATAACAATTGCTGCCGTGAAAGAGCAGGTTCCGTTGGAAAAGGTTGCGTCGGCCGTATCGGCCATATCATATGAGGCATTACAGAAAAACAGCACATATCGTCCTAATGCGCTGTCATCGATCATACCTGGACTACACATTCCCGAATACGGGGCATCACTTACTTCAACGATCTATCTGCGTGGACTTGGCTCCAGGATGGAGAATCCTGTGATGGGCCTTTACATTGACGGTATCCCGGTTATTGACAAGAACGCCTATGATTTTGACTGGGAGGGCGTAAGCCGGGCTACCATGTTGCGTGGGCCACAGGGCACCCTGTACGGTCGCAATGCCATGAGCGGAGTACTTTCGCTCAGCACTTTCTCACCGTGTGATGATTACCGGCCCACCCTCCGTATTGAATACGGTACGGCAAACACCGTTAGGGCCGGAATCTCATTCACGGCGGGCAAAAGCGCCCTGTCAGCCACTTTCCGTCATACTGACGGTTTCTTCAACAACGCCTTTAAGGGTGAGCCCTGTGATCCCTACGACGGCCTTGCCCTGCGCTGGAAATGGGTAAGTCACTGCACCGAGCGTCTCTGCATGACCAACACCCTGTCGGCCAACATCTCAAAGGAGGGCGGCTTTGCCTACGGCATGTGGAAGGAGGGCACACAGTACCCCGTATCATATAATGATGAGGGCAGTTACAAGAGGCTGTCGGTCATTGAGGGCTTCCGCCTGCACCGTCGCGGAGAGCTGCTGGTAACTGATGCCACCGCATCGCTCCAACTGCTGGCCGATGATATGCGCATGGACCAGGATTATACTGAGAAGTCCATCTTCACCCTGCAGCAGAAGCAGCTGAGCGGTGCCGGTACCATGGAATTCACCATACGCAGGGCTGATGAGGAGGCACTCTGGCAGCCGCAGACCGGCCTGTTCACATTCTACCGGCTGAACCAGTTATCGGCCCCGGTCACATTCAAACGGGACGGCATTGAGACCCTGATACTGAACAACGCCAACAGCCATATCCCCACGGAGATTGGTTACCTGGCAATATCAGATATGGAGATGCCGGTTTATTCGGACTTCATGATCGACACCTGGAACGCAGCGCTGTTCCACGAGTCAGTCTTTGACCTGGACCGATGGCTCATTACCGCCGGCGTAAGGTTTGACTATGAGGGCGGCACCATGGATTATGACTGCTTAACCCGACTGCACTACCGCTTTGAGCCCATCATGACGGCCGACCGTGACCTCTCCATTCCTTATAAAGGTACGGTAAGCCACAGTCACTTTGAGGTGCTGCCCAAACTGTCGGTGCTCTTCAAGGCATCCGATGCGATAACACTCTTCTCGACCGTATCAAAAGGTTACAGAGCAGGCGGATTCAACACCCAGATATTCTCGGACATACTGCAGAACATGACCATGACCGCCACTATGAATGACATGGGCGTTTATCTGGACAGGCCGTTCATATCAGTATCGGCCAAGAACACCGAGTATGATCCCGAGACCGCGTGGAACATGGAGGCAGGCACACGCATCCGTCATGAGTCATTCAGCGTGGAGGCATCGGCCTACTATATGGATGTAAGGAACCAGCAGCTCACGGTGTTCCCTCCGGGCATGTCAACCGGTCGCATGATGACCAATGCCGGACGCAGCCGCAGCATGGGCGTGGAGACCGAGCTTGGCTGGAATCCGGGGCAGTTCCGCTCACACATATCATACGCATGGTGTAACGCCCGCTTTGTCAGCTTCAACGACGGCAACAACGACTACTCGGGCAACCGACTGCCTTACGTGCCCGAGCACACACTCTATGTAAACGCAGGATACAGCTTCAATATAGGTAGCAAGACACTGGACGTTGATGCCTCACTTCGCGGCGAGGGTCCGTTCTGCTGGAACGAATCCGGAACACAGAGGGAGCCGTTCCGCCTCAGGGCCGGCGCGCGCGTGGCAATCGTATTCAATGACTGGGAACTTTACGTCAGGGCCGATAACCTGACCGATGAGCCCGGCCGCTGCTTCTACTTCAAATCCATGGGCAACGAGTTCTTTGCATCCTCCAAGCCCCGTACTATAATGACAGGTATAACTTTAAAACTATAACAACATGAAGAAGATTTTATTTGTAATGGCTGCACTTGCAGCAGTAATGGTAAGCTGCGACAAGCAGGAGCCCGAGACTGAGAAACAGGAGGAGATCACAGTAAGCAATGACACCGTATTCTATAAGGGTACGCTCCTTGCAAACGCATCAAGCGGTGACTGCGAGACCCCTGACACCAAGATCAGCATCAACCCCTCAGAGAAGGCTGATTCAGTTTCTATCACCATCTTCAAGGCCAAACTGGCAAACAGAATGCCGGCCATGGACATCATCATTCCTAACATTACAGTTGCCAAGAACGGTAACGTAACCCTGCTCTCATCAGAGACATCAATTCCTCTGGCAATGGGTAACCCGTTCCCAAACTACACCGTAACCGAGTTCGAGGGTGAGATTCTGAACGATGAGATCACATTCTCACTCAAGTTCGGCTCAACTCCCACATCATTCAGCGGCCAGAAGGAGAGCCTCAAACAATCTCAGCAATGACTATGGCAACGAGCAGCACGAATAAGAGAATGAGCAAGAACATGTACAGGCCGGTCTTTACGGTAAGCCATAAGCTCTTGCGGAAACCTGTCTGCAACAACTGATGATAGTTTATCATTATGATCAGTCCCATAAAGAATGGGCCTATCTCATTCTTTTGACCCAAAGAGAGGATAAGCACAAACAGCATGAAGAAACTGAACTGACACAGTATATACGCTGAAGCCGTTGCGGAGGCGGCCCACCCCACGGACTGTTTCCGCAGCGCTATGCGCATAGCAGGCCACATAAGCAGGAATATGCCAAGGAAGTAGTTTATGCCCTGGCTGCGGAGAGCACTCTCAAAAGCAGCCAGGGATGCTCTTTTAGGAGAGTTTATAGCCTCGGGATATCTATTCAGAAACATCAGGGTATCCGCGACAGAAATAAACTGAGACATTCTGGCTGCTATCTCCTGGTCTGTATCCGTATTGAGCGAATCATCTGAGAAACTCAGCGAAACACTGATTCTGTTCTTTAAGGAATCCGATTCCACTACCTGGCTCTGTTCCTTTTTACCTTCAAAATCCGGATGGGCTATTGATGACACCAGCGAGAAGAAGGCATAGAAGATTATAAGTGATGTAAGCGGCGCAAGATACATATCGTGTTTGCCTTTTATGTAGTCACGGATCATGTAACCCGGACGCAGCAGCAGGTGCACGAACGTACGCTTGGCATCATCGTTCAGGAACGGTATGCTGTCAAACGCGCCACGATAGAAGCCCTTTATATTACCCTCCGGTTTGTCATCGGCCACGGTCCATTCCGACTTCCAGGGACTGTAACCCAGAAGCTGCCAGATATGAAACGCCCTGAGCCGGACCTTGAGGCTATGCCGTCTTCCCCTCATATATCCTTATCCCAGTTTTACAGCAGTACCTGAGGCGGTTACCATGAGCATGCTGTTGCTCTGGCCAAGCACCTCATAATCTATGTCGATGCCTACAACAGCATCGGCACCGACTTTAAATGCTCTCTCCTCGAGTTCCTTCATGGCCTGGGCACGGGCATTCAGCAGTTCATCCTCATAAGAACCGCTGCGACCGCCCACAAAATCCCTTATGCTGGCTGCAAAGTCCTTTATGAAGTTTACACCGGTAATAACCTCGCCAAACACTACACCACGGTATTCGGTAATGGTACGACCTTCGATGGTCGGAGTTGTTGTAAGTATCATATGCAATTCAATTATTGTTCATGGCGAAGATACTCTCTTTTTTTCATATATTCGCAGTTCAGACAGCAACTGACTAAACAAAGATAAAACTATGAAGAAAAGTCTTATTCTTACGCTTGCGGTAATGATTATGACCGCTTGCGCCGCAAAGGAACCTAAAGTACTGATTACCTATTTCTCACCCACTGGAACCACCAAGTCTCTGTCACAGGACCTTGCCGCCGCTACTGGTGCCGACCTGTTCGAGATAGAGGGTGCCCAGCCCTACACCACCGAGGATGTAAACCTGGGAAACCGTGAGGCACGCGCCTTCAAGGAGATGGCCGACAAGGCAATGCGTCCCGAGGTAAAAGGCAAGCCCGACAAACTGAAAAGCTACGATGTAGTGTTCATAGGATTCCCCATCTGGGGCGATGCAGCACCCAACATCATCAATACATTCATTGAGCAGAGTGACCTTAAAGGCAAGACCGTCATCATATTCTCAACCTCAGGCAGCAGCAATCTGACCAACTCATACAACAAGCTTAAGGCTCAGTATCCTGACCTGAACATGGTAGAGGGTACAACCCTTAAGCGCAATCCTACCCCCGAGGCACGCCAGGCTGTCATAGATCAACTCAAAGAGGCTATCCCCGCTAAGTAAATGGCATCACCTAGAGCTTCGTGGGCATGGGTACCCACATTATATTTTGCCGAAGGACTACCTTACGTGCTGGTCGTTACGGTATCGGCCATCATGTTCAAGCAACTGGGCATAAGCAATGCCGACGTGGCACTTTATACCAGTTGGCTCTACCTGCCGTGGGTGATCAAACCGTTCTGGAGCCCGTTTGTGGATCTGGTCAAGACCAAACGCTGGTGGCTGCTGCTTACACAGCTGATCCTGGGAGCAGGTCTGGCCGGCGTGGCATTGACACTCAACACCACAAACTTCTTCAAATGGTCACTGGCCATCATGTGGCTGCTGGCGTTCAGTTCGGCCACACATGACATCTCCATCGACGGATTCTACATGCTCGGCCTTGACGAGGGCGAGCAATCCCTGTTCGTGGGTATCCGCAACACCGCCTACCGCATCGCCATGATTGCCGGACAGGGAGGTCTCCTGATTCTGGTAGGACAGTTTGAGAAGATGTTCGGATCAACCGTACGCGCCTGGAGTCTTGGATTCCTGGTTGCAGGCGGCCTGATGATACTGCTCTGGCTCTATCACTCCTACATCCTGCCCCACCCGGTTGCAGACTGCACCATAGGCATATCCGGCAGCAATATCCTCAAGGAGTTCGGAATGACATTCGTGAGCTATTTCAAGAAACCGAACATCCTGCCCGCACTGCTTTTCATACTGCTGTTCCGTTTCCCCGAGGCACAGTTGGGTAAGATAGCCCCTCTGTTCCTGGTCGATGATGCCGCAGCAGGAGGTCTGGCACTTACCACCGGTCAGGTGGGTTTTGCACAGGGTACTCTGGGTGTAATCGGACTTCTGTTGGGTGGTATCCTGGGCGGAATAACACTCTCACGCTTCGGCCTCAAGAAATGCATCTGGTATATGGTGGCCGCCATATCCGTTCCGGACCTGGTATATGTCTACCTCAGCTGGTTCCCCACGCAGAACATGGCTCTGGTGAGCACCTGCATATTCATTGAGCAGATGGGATACGGATTCGGATTCACGGCATACACACTGTTCCTGATGTACTTTGCACGCGGAGAACACCAGACATCACACTATGCCATCAGCACCGGAATAATGGCCCTTGGCATGATGCTGCCCGGCATGATATCGGGCATACTCCAGGAGAGCATGGGATACCGCACATTCTTTATCTGGGTTATAGCCTGCTGCGCCGTAACCTGTGCCGTATCGGCAATTATCAAATATGAACCTGATTTTGGAAAGAAACAATGAAACTTGTAGTTGACAGCGGCTCCACCAAGACCGATTGGGGCTTTTTCAATACCGTTTATGACCTTAAGGCTGTAAAGACACAGGGCATCAACCCCTGTCATCAGAGTGAGGAGGAGATAAGGAACATTATTAGCAACGAGTTGCTGCCCAACACACAGAACATAGACCTGGCTGCCATAACAGAGGTATTCTACTATGGTGCCGGCTGCGCCACCGAGTCCATCTGCGCACAGATGGCCGCACTCCTCAAGGAGTTCATACCCAACGCAGCCATTGCAGTTGACAGTGACATGCTGGGCGCCGCCCGCGCCCTGTGCGGTCATGCCGAAGGTGTGGCATGCGTACTTGGCACCGGTTCCAACTCATGCCTTTACAACGGTAAGTCTATTGAGGATCAGGTTCCGTCACTGGGTTACATCCTGGGCGATGAAGGCAGCAGTGCCGCACTGGGACGCCGCCTGATAGGTGACTGCCTCAAACGCCAGCTGCCTGAGGCCGTAAGCCGCGAGTTCATGGAGCGTTACTCACTCACAAAGGAGAGCATCATTGAGAGCGTTTACCGCAAGCCCCTGCCCAACAGGTTCATTGCCGGTTTCGCACCGTTCGTATATGAGAAACGCGCCATCCCTGAGGTTCACAAGATGATTATCCAGTGCTTCTCAGAGTTCTTTACCCGCAACGTGATAAACTACCACAAGCCGTGGCTGCCCGTTCACTTTGTAGGCTCACTCGCAGGCAGTTTTGCCGAAGAATTGAGAGAAACGGCCGATTCGCTCGGTATGACGATAGGAAAGATTGAGGCCAGTCCCATGAACGGTCTGGTCGGTTACCACGCAACAGACAAGGCGTAACCCTTTTCGCGGTTGAGTTTGGTGCCGGTGGTCACACCGCCCGAAAGAATATTATGCAGGTTATCGGTTATTCCGGTACCCTGCATTTTAAATACCGCCTCCTTGCAGGTCCATAGCGAGGCGAATTTCTCTTGGGGTGCTTCCGATGAAAGTATGGCGGCCTTCTCGTCGGGATTCATGGTCTTGTCAAGCAAACCGTCACTGAAGTGGCGGAAAGACTCCACGTCAATACCCACAGGACTGTCGCTTACAACAACTGCAATGGCCTTCTGGCAATGGCTGATATTGAAATGGATCTCGGGATGACCGGTCAGGAAAGGCTTGCCGTGCTCACCGGTCTCCATAGTGAACTCATCCAGTCCGAACTCTTCATGAAGCATTTCAGCAAGCATCAGATATGATTTAAGGCAAGCAAAACGCCCGAATGTATGCTTGAAACCAAGGGCGGTACTGCGGCGTGGTTCCGGTACCAATGGAAGCATACGCTCCACCTCGGCATCGGTGCAGAGGGACATGTCGTCAAAAACTGATACGCGGATCATGCCTTCTTCTGGGCTATCTTGAACATACGCCCCGGAAGGCTAGTCACAAAGATGATGCCGAGAACTATGGCTACGGCAACTCCAAGAGCAGTGAAGCCTGTGGAAACTGCAGTTGACAGTTCCTTGTTCACTATGTAATAAACGGTCCAGAATATTCCGGCACCCGGAATAAGCGGGAACACACCGCATATCTGGAACACTATGACCGGACATTTGCGGTCAACCGCCATGAATCTGGAAACCAGTACAACCACCAGAGTGGCTACGAAATTGGATTCGACCACAGTGGCACCTGCCAGTCGCAGCATCGTCAGATAAGCCATCCAGCCGATTGTGCTGCAAAAGCCCACATGGAAATATTCGCTGCGCGGGACTCCGTACAAAACCGCAAAGCCCACCGTACCGATAAACGCTGCTATCGCCTGGATAATCCAACCGGCAGTATCGGCACTTGTCTGCATTCCGTCCAGCACGATGATACCGTTCTCTATACGGCCGTCCACCAGGAAAGTAAGAGCCACACCGGCAGCGATACAGAAGAATACCGTCAGGGCATCTATCATTCGCGTGGAACCTGCAATGTAATCCTCATTGGCCAGGTCACGGATACCGTTAGTGAAGGGAACACCAGGAATAAGAGGGATAAGTGAGCCGATGATCATGTTACCGGGATGCTCACCGAATCCTATGCGCATGAATACTACCGAAAGGCTTGTGGCCAGGATACTTCCCAGAATGTTGGTGACAATCTTGGACATGCCGCGGCGGCTTACCAGAAGCACGAAAATATAGAGCAGTAGACCTGCCACGAAAGATGCAGCGCAGTCCAGAAGGCTGCCGCCGAATATGGCACAGAAAGCGCCGCTGCCCACAGCAGATCCCATGACCTGCTCCATGAAGGGCTTGGCTTTCATGTTCCTGATCTCGGCAAGACGCTCACGGGCTTCCTGAATGGTGCAGCCCCCCTTCTCAATGGCGCGTGAAAGGCGGTTTACTGCAACCACCTTCTCCAGCTGGGCGCCTTTGAAGGGAATGAACTCTACATTCGAGTAACGGTTTCCGCCCGAAGTGAGGATACCGTTGCTGAGTACGAAGAAACGACCTGAATCAACACCGTAGTGACGGGTAATGCGCTCCATTGTCTCTTCCACACGGAAGATCTCGGCACCGTTCTCGAGCATTATATGCCCGGCCTCAGTTGCCACCTGCATCACCTCAGTCAACAGGTCATCCTTCTGGTCCATCTTTACTTGCCGTTAGGGAAATACTTCTTCTTTACCGGGTCACAGGTCAGGCCCACACCCAGTTTGCGGAAAATCTTGCGGTCAACCTCACTGAGCAGTACGGTGCAGTGAACCTGACAGCCGCGAAGCTCAGGCAGCATATCCAGTGCCTTGCGGCAGTTGTCATCCTGCTGGCTCAGAATTGAGAGAGCAACCAGTACCTCATCAGTATGCAGACGCGGGTTGTTACCGTGCAGGTAATCCACCTTGGTCTTCTGGATAGGCTCGATCATGTTCTGAGGAATGAGCTTTACGTTATGGTCTATTCCGGCCAGATGCTTGGTTGCATTGAGTATCAGTGCAGCACTCGGGCCGAGCAGAGATGTAGTCTTGGATGTTATGATAGTGCCATCGGACAACTCCATGGCGGCAGCCGGTACTCCGGTCTCCTCCTGACGCTCCTTGGCGGCAACGGTGGTGCGGCGTGTGGCTGTAGAGATTCCGGCCTTGTTCATGAGCAGGGCAATCTTGTTGACCTCGGTCTCACTGTTCTTGCCGCTGGCCATATCGTTAAGGGCTGTGTAGTAACGGCGTATCACCTCATCCTTGGCGGCACGGCAGCAGACCTCATCATCGCTGATGCAGAAACCGGCCATGTTTACGCCCATATCGGTAGGTGACTTATACGGATTCTCGCCGTAGATACCCTTGAAGAGTGCATCGAGCACAGGGAATATCTCTATGTCACGGTTGTAGTTGACGGTGGTCTTGCCGTAGGCCTCAAGATGGAACGGGTCGATCATGTTCACATCATCAAGGTCAGCGGTAGCGGCCTCATATGCTATGTTTACGGGATGGTTCAACGGCAGGTTCCAGATGGGGAATGTCTCGAACTTGGCATAGCCGGCCTTGACACCGTGTTTCTGCTCCTGGTAGAGCTGGCTCAGGCAGACAGCCATCTTGCCGCTTCCAGGACCGGGAGCTGTGACAACGACCAGAGGACGTGATGTAACGACATAATCGTTACGGCCGAATCCCTCATCGGATGCAATAAGAGCTACGTTATTGGGATAACCTTCGATGATATAGTGAACGTAGGTAACAATACCCAGACGTTTCAGGCGCTCGCGGAACGCATCGGCACTGGCCTGTCCGTTATAGTGGGTAATAACCACTGAACCTACCAGAAGACCGCGGCTCTGGAACTCCTCACGCAGACGCAGAACGTCCATGTCATAGGTGATACCCAGGTCACTGCGAACCTTGTTCTTCTCAATGTCAACGGCACTGATTACAATAATGATCTCAGCGTAGTCGCTCAGCTGGTTGAGCATACGCAACTTACTGTCAGGCTGGAAACCGGGAAGGACGCGGCTGGCGTGGTGATCGTCGAAGAGCTTGCCTCCGAACTCAAGATAAAGCTTGTCGCCGAACTGAGCTATGCGCTCCTTAATGCGTTCGGACTGTATCCGCAGATACTTTTCGTTATCAAATCCGTATATCATAACGGATTGCAAAGTTAATAACTTATCCACATTTTTACTACTTTTGTCACAACAAAAAAAAGACCGTATGCTAACCAGATTCTCCCTGATATTATTGTCGCTGATGATTGCGGCTGCCCCTTGTATGGGACAGTCTGCAAGCGTTGAATCCCTGATGAAATATGCCGGTAACATCCATCAGTTCAACTCCCTTTTCCCCCAGGAGAAAGTATATCTGCAGTTTGACAACACATCTTACTACACCGGCGAGACCATCTGGTTCAAGGCGTTCGTAACAAGCGCCTCTACACTGGGACGCGCCCAGAGCAAGGTTCTCTATGTTGACCTGCTCTCACCTACCGGAGTAGTGCTCAAGCAGGAAAAGCTCAAGATTGTGGCAGGCCAGGCTGACGGATCATTCGCCCTGCTGGACGCCTCCACCGGCCAGGCCCGTGAAAAGCGCGGCGTGCTGGAATACCCCAGCGGTTTCTATGAGATCCGTGCATACACCAGCTACATGCTCAACTTTGACAGAAACATAATGTTCTCCAGAGTCCTGGCCGTATATGACCCGCCCAAGCAGGAGGGTAACTATTACGAGTCAAGCCCTGTAATCACCATAAAAAGGTCCGATGCCCCCGAATTCCGCCCCAAGACAGAGAAACTGCGTAAGATAAACGCCTCATTCTACCCCGAGGGAGGTCATCTTATTCTGGACAAGGAGTGCCGCGTAGCCTTTAAGGTTACTGATGACACGGGATTCGGAATAGATGCCACAGGACAGGTTGAGGGAAAGGACATCACATTCAGCACCATTCATGACGGAATGGGCTGGTTCACCTTTACACCCAAGGAAAAAAGCAGCAAAGTCCAGATAACAGTAGACGGAACCACCCGTTCGTTTGACCTTCCGCAGGCCGAACCGTTCGGTTACGTCATGACGGTGGATCCTCTGGGATCAGACAGCATAATTGTCAGGGTAAACGGAACCCAGGGCCTGTCAGGCAAGACATTGGGTATGGGACTCACCTGCCGCGGCGAGCTGATGGACTTTGGAACTATCGAGAGCGGTCCGGCTACCGCCGAGCGCATCATCTCCCTGCGCGGAGTGCCTGAAGGAGTATGCCGCATTTATCTGTTCGACAAGAACGGAATCAACTACTCCAGCCGTTCATTCTACCATCGGAGCAAAGTCACCAAAGCCCCGGTGCTGGAGATGACCACCGACAAGGAGAGTTACGGACCTTTTGAGAAGATAACGCTCGATTTTACACTTACTGATAAGGACAGCCCATTCCGTGACCGTTTCTGCCTCTCCGTACGTGATTCACGCACCCAGAACAACGCCTACACCGATGACCTGAGGACATCAATGCTGTTGTCATCGGACCTGAAGGGTTTCATCGAACACCCCTCATGGTATTTTGATTCCGATGCCCCCGAACGTGACCAGGCACTGGACCTGCTCTGCCTTGTACAGGGTTGGGAGCGCTATGACTGGGATATCATGACCGGCCAGAAGAAATTCGCCGAAAGACACCGCATGGAAGAGAGCCTGACCCTTAACGGCTGGATACTCAACTCATCGGGCAAGAAGAAGCTGAAAGATGTTGAAGTGAGCGCGGCTCTGGTTCCTCAGGACAGGTCACAGACTGAAGTTTACTACTATAAGACCGACACCATGGGTTACTTCGGTTTTGACATAGGAGTCGAGTTCTACGACAAGGCCAAGTTCACCATCAATGCCCAGACAGACCGCGAACGTCTTATCGGAACCAGTGCCCGAATTCAGATTGACCGTCCCACATCACCTGCGCCAAGGGCCTACACCCCAGGCGAACTGGTGTTTACAGGCATTAAGGGCAAAGACCCGAAGAAGAAATCCAAGAATCAGGAAGAGGAGAACCCGTACCCTACAGTCATCAATATCGAGACCGGATTCCTGCTGCCCGATGTGGACATAGATGAGGAGCGCATGTATATAGACTATTTCACTTTTACAGCCTTTGACGTAGCCAAGGACGTGGAGATAGAACTAGACAAAGGCGACTACACAACAGACCTTATGGGCTATCTTCTTGACAAGGGCTATGAGGTGGTGCTCAGCGACAGCGGCCCCGGCATAGGCTCGATAAACGGATGGGAGCCGTTCTTCTACATCCACAACGACAAGAAGTATCTGTATCAGGGCGTATACGGATCGCCCGGTGCTATCGACACCAAGGACATAAAGAGCATCATTGTTTTCGACAGACCTATGTTCCTCATGAACATCCTGACCCAATGCTCTCTCTATCAGGATTATCTGAACTCCACAATACAGGAAATATTCGGCGAGGACCTTTACAGGCGACTGGTGCTGGTTGATGTCCGTATCAAGGATGAAGCCGAACTGAGCACCCGCGATGATATCTTCAAGATAAACAAGCGCATAACCACCGTTGACGGTTATTCGAGACCCTACATGTTCTACTCACCCGAGTACCCCGAGGGTCCCATTTTCGGTGATGTCGATTACCGCCGCACCCTTTACTGGAACCCCAACGTAGTAACCGACGAGGAGGGAAAGGCTAAGGTTGAGTTCTACAACAACTCAATCACCAAACGCTTCAGCGTGGAGGCAGCGGGCATTACATCGGCCGGCGTTCCTTACGTCCTGGAGTCGGGATTCTGAGCGTATCCTGCAGATTTACTTTAATTTTTGAACCGATTTCGCTTTATTTAAATAATAAAGTGCTATCTTTGCGCCCGCTAAGTGCCCAAGGGGCCTTGGCATGTGTTTACAACATATTGTCTAACTTTATCTTAGTTTCAAAATTTAACTAATGGAAGATTTAAAGAATGTAGCTCCCCTTCAGGAATTTGACTGGGATGCTTTTGAAAACGGAAGTGC
>JAEEGG010006857.1_pt1 | contig 26572 bp, 2 predicted proteins | sample 9134161 | NCBI WGS metagenome assembly JAEEGG01 (sample SAMN16246543, study PRJNA631951) | gut metagenome | biome: gut microbiome; feature: rumen; material: CR-attached | host: Bos | place: Iran: Karaj | collected 2018-10 | reverse complement strand
TCCGGGCAGACGCCCAGACGGATGTGATCAGCGCTACGGGCAACGGCGGGGAATACCTGGCCTATTCGGAAACCAATGGCAATGGGGTTGGCGTGAGCATTGCCTGGCAGGACATTTCCGCTGACAGTATCATTCTTACGGGTAAAAACGTAACGATGAAGGCAGGCCATGTTCCCGGCGATACCGCTGCAGCGGGAAACGTTGAAATCACCAGCAATACGTCCGTAGAAAATATTTCCATCAACTACAGCGGCGGAAAGGCAGACCGCAGCGGTCTTGCCGGTTCCCTGAACGTGCAGGACGGCAACAGCAACAGCCTGATCCTGATCGATGATGAATCTACCCTGGAGGCGGCAAACGACGTTAAATTAAGAGCGGACAACAAGCTGAACGCGGTCAATGTAGTGGGCGGCCTGGCGTTGGGCAGCGCCAAATCTTCCGCTACGGCAGGGGCCGGCGTTGCCCTGAACCTGTTTGACGTAAACAGTATGGCGGTAATCGGCGATAACGGACTGGAAGGGACCACTATCGCCAATCAGGCGCTTTTGGATCCGGAAGCGGACGACAATACGAGCGCGGAAGAAAAGAACAAGATCAAAGCGAAAAATACACTGGCGGCTGCCCGAAAACTGGCTGCCGACAGGGCGACGATCCGCAGGATGGGTACGGATTACGAAAGCAGTACCAGTAAGGCGTACGCTGCCCTGGGCGTGAAAACTGCAGACGATGCTGAAAAAGGCGCCGTAACAGGCAAAAACATATCGGTAGAGGCGCATAATACCGGGACGATCAACGCCGTTGCGGTGGAAGGCGTATCCAATTCAGAAAACCACAAAGGCTTTGATGCGGTCAATAAGTGGAACAAGACCGTTAATCAGGGCAAGAATGATGTCACGGATTCCATTAAGAACGTGATTGGCTGGCCGGTTGCAAAACTTAACAAGGTGTTTGCAAAGAATGAGACAAAGTTCAAATTCAAGGGGTATCAGCCGCTGGCGGAAAACAACGATGCGGCCAACCAGAGTTTTAATGCGGCCGTTGCCGGCAGCGTCAGTGTAAACTGGAATTACACGGAGGTTGCGTCCGTGATTGACCGGGTGAATCTGAACCTGAAAGACGAAGGTACGGGCATCCTGAAGAACGAGGCGACCGATGACGTCTTTACCGGCGCCTGGGCTGGCGCCGGGGCAATGAACTGGTTTGCCGGCGGAGCCGGCGTTGCGTCCAACAATGCGGCGCACAAAGGGTCTTTGGGTGCTGCGGTGGCGCTGAACTTAATGGATACGGTCAAGGACACCGAGGATGGCCGGACGGTCCGGAAAGCCGGGAAGAATGTAAATGCCGTGATCAGCAACGCCGTGATTTCCCAGGCGAAAGGGATTCAAAATACAGCGATCAGGATGGGCACGGAGTTGGCCGCCGGGTTAGGCATTGCCGTGACGAATGACAGCCAGGGTACCGGTACCAACGCAGCCGGGACCTTTGGCCTTTCTATGAACAAGGTGGACAGCCAGGTGCATGCCTTGCTGATTGACGATACGGCGACCAACACCGGCAGCAGCGGTACGGCCATCAGCAGCCGGGCCTATGACGGGGATATCCAGGTGGCCGGCGGGATGGATTTTGCTTTTGCCAATTCTGCTGACGGAGGCAGGGCGATTGCCGCCGGAATCACCGCGGCGGTCAGCGAAATTAATAACGACATCCAGAGCGGCATTCAGGGCGGCGCGTACACCGGCGTCAATACCATCACCGTGGCGGCCGACAACGCGCTGACCCAGGTAAACGCTGCCGTGGGCCTGGGTTTCACTACCTCTGCAAACGGTTTTGCCGGTGCGGGGACTTTGGCCTATGCCGAACTGAAAAATACAAATCATGCTTACATCAGCGGTACGAACAATATTAAAGCAACGGGCGCAGTGAGCGTGACTGACCGGGATATTTCCGGCAGCAGTGCAAACAACCCCTATGTTAAATATCTGAAAGACCGTAAAGTGGACGCAACGGGCAGCAGCTATCTGAGCAGTGATACAAAAGAGAAGCTGGGGACAGAGGCCGGCAGTTCCATCGTCAACGTGGCAGTAGAAGTTAATGGAAGCAAGTCTGTGGGGCTGGGTGCAGCCGTTGCCGTGGCGAATATAACCAATAAGTTCAGTTCTGACATAACCAATAATAAAAATCTGGAAGCGGACAGTGTTCAGGCAACGGCAGATGTCCATACGAACATTGTATCCGTGGCGACCGGCGTCAGTGTCAGCACGCAGAGTTTTGGCGGCACGGGTTCCCTGTCCTTCATCGACCTGGACCAGGATAACATTGTGTCCATTACCGGCAACCGGAAAGGGACAGCGAATACAGGAACTAACGGAAACACAGGAACTAACGGAGGCACAGGAACTAACGGAGACACGGAAACAGAAGGCATTACAGCCAACACGGTAAGTAGCATAGCGAAAAATACCAGCCACATTGTCAATGTAACCGGCGATTTTGCCGGGGGCAAGAATGCGGTTGGGTTAGGTATTGCCTACAACCTTATGGACGATACCACCGGTGTATATGCTGCCAACAATCAGATACAGGCAAAGAATGCAGCGAATGGCGTGGGCGTTTCCCTGGATGCGGATAACGACGCTTATGCGCTGGCGTTATCCGTAGGCGCGGCCGCAACGTATAAAGAAAACACTGTCGTGGCGGCCCACGGTAACTTTGCCGTGAACCGGGGACACAACGATACGATTGCCGTGATCGGCGAAGATAAATATGGGCATCAATGGAAACAAAACCCCGAGCAAAACAGTGGAAACTGGACAACAAAAGATAAAATTACCAACGCATCTTCCGTGACGGTGAAAGCGACGGACAAGACAAGCAAGACCACCATTGCCGGTTCCGGCGAATTGTCGATAAAACCGGCTACTGTAGCCCTGGGCGTCGGCGTTGCCCTGACGGAAAGCGATAAGGGTACCGCAACGGGCAACGGCAAAGAAACGGTTCGTGCGGAGATTAACTATGCGGAAATTACTACGGTTCAAAAGGACAGTAAAGCCGCAACCATCACCGCTGCAACAAGGGATGAATCCAAGGCGACGACAGTGGCGGCGGGGATCGGTCTGGCGCGAAATGCCAAATTCAGCGCCCAGGGGATCGGCGCGGATGCCAATATCTTCAAAAACAATACGGCAGGCCTGAACGATACTACGATTGATGCAGGCGATAGCAGCAAAGAAGCTCTGGTAACGGTAAAGGCGGATACAATATCTATCCTTAAGACGGGGGCTGCGGCGCTGCAGCTTTCCGGACCGGACTCCTTCCTGGCAGGCGTAGTGTCGGTAGGGGTAAACCGGATTAAGGATACTACCACGGCAGCTTTGACCTATACCGATAAACAAAATGAAACTTCCATGAACGTGGGCAATCTGGATATCAGCGCCACATCCAAAAGCGATATCCTCAGCGTGGCCATGGGCGCTTCCGCTGCAGTAAAAGGAATGGCAACCGTGGGCGGTTCCGGCAGCCACAATTACATTGAAAACAATGCGATTGCAAGGATTGAGAAGGCCTTTATCAATAGCAAGGGCAACGTGGGTGTAGTGGCCCAGAGCGATGAAGCTATCTCCAATTACGCAGGCATAGTGGACGTAACTGCCGGTGGGACGGGTGTTTCCGCCGCTGTTGGCGTAACAGGTTCCAATAATCAGATTACCGGAATGACACAAGCGCTGATTGAGAACAGTACGGTAAACGCTGCGGGAAGTTCCGGCCGTGACGATGACGACAAGGTTATCAAAACAAAGAGCAAGCTGAAAGAGAATTCCGGTAACGAAAAGTATATGATTGATGGCTCTGTAAACAGAGGCACCTGGTCCAGCGGTTCTTTTGAAGAAGGCGAGGGAGATAACAAGCAGTACGGCGTAAGCAGGTTACAGAAAGGCCGTGAAGAAGAAAAGAAGACCGGCGTGGTAGTGGATGCTTCTGCTACCCATAGCATTTCCTCCGCTATGGCCAATGGCGGTGTAGCGGTAGGAACAGGCGAGGAAGCTCTTAGCGGTTCACTGGCAGGCGTAGTGAATCTGAATTATGTGAGCGGTGCCACGATAGCGCAAGTGCTGGATTCCGATCTTAATAACGCTGACAGTCGCAGCGATGTGAATGTCCATGCAGCGGATTATACAAACGTGGCGGAATTCAGCGGCTCGGCATCTGTGGCTGTCGGACAGAAACTGTCCGGCGCGGCGGGCTTTACCGGTACTACCAATGAGGTTGACCGTGTGACATCGGCAGGCGTGTCTACCAAACCGGAGGAGGGTCAGCAGAATATTACTGCAACCGAAAAGACAAAAAACAACATCTATGCCAAAAACTTCAACGTGACTGCGGATGCTAAGCAGGCCATGTCTGCCTTTAACGTGACCGGCGCCGTGGCGGGCAGCACTATGGCTGCTTTTGAGACCGGAGACAATGTCAATACCAACAAGATGCATAGCTCTACGATCGCTATGGTGACCAATTCGACGGTAGATTATACGCAGAACGCCAAAATAAAAGCCAGCCATGAAGATGCCATCTACAATATGAATGTGGATGCGGGTCTGGCCATTGCTGCCAGTGCAAACGGGATGGCCGGTTCCCTGAACGTGGGTATCGGCGTGGTGAATGAAGATTCCGTGGTGCTGGCGGATATAGAAAACAGTAAACTGACGCTCCACAACAGAGCAGAAGGCGATACATCAAAGTCTGATCTTTCCATTGGTGCTGCCAACAAAACAAGGCTGGAAGCTACGCTGGTTTCCGCGGGCGTGGCAGCCGGTCTGTTCAGTGGCGGTGTAGCCAGCAGTATTGCGGTGAACAATATTGATACCCATGTTACCAGCCGTATTCTGGGCAGCGAGCTGACAGCGGATACCATCAATGTAAACACAACGAACGATCTTACGGTGAAAGACGCCACCGGTACAGGCGGCGGCGGTCTGTTAGCCGGTATTGGTGTCGGTGTGGACGTGAATACGTTTAACGACAGTGTAAGCACTATTGTGGATCACACCGGGGAAGGGAGTACAGAGAATAAGAGTACCCTGAAAGCAAACGACACCCTGTCCGTTAACACTAAAACCCAGCGGGACATTGACTCTACCGTGGCCGGCGTGGGTGTCGGCGCGGGGGCGATTTCTGTCAACGTGCTGGCCGTTACGGTAAATGACGGAATTAACCAGTTACAAAATGCCCAGGATGAGGATGGCAATAACTTCAGCCATGAGGAAACTATCGGCAAGGTACTGGGTGTAGTCAACAACAATACCAAACGCATTCTTTCCGATCATTTCTATGGCCTGACTAAAACGGAACAGACAGAAATGCAAAGAATGGTTAACACCAGTGCCAGAACCGGTAATAACACAAACGGTACGGGCGTGCATTCTTATGTGCGAAACAATTCCACGCTGGAAGCCACCAACGGCGCTTTGACGGTAACGAATACCGAATTGAACGACGCCGACTTGAACGGCGGCAGCGGGTCTTTGGGAATTGCGGCGGTGAATGTGGCTGATGTAGTCTACCATTTGAACGAACTGAACGATATTTCTGTTGAAAATTCCACTGTCAAAGGCGGCAGTGTATCCCTGACGGCCCATCAGGGAAATGTGAAGAACAAAGACGAAGCTATCCATCTTCAGACGGTGCAGGCAGGTCTGGGCGTTGCAGGTATCGGTGTGGGCTATGCGGGCCTGACCACGAAGGGCAATACGGGAATTACGATTGATCAGGGTACACTGACTGCCACCAACGGCAATCTGACCATTAAATCCAGCGACAATGCAAAGAGTAAAACCGATATGATCGGCGTATCGGCCGGTGTTGTTTCTGTGCCCGTAAGTGTGGCGCATAATACGAACATAGCGAACAACTTCGTTACGGTAAAGGGCGGCAGTGTCCTGACAGCGTTAAACAATAATACACAGACGGGTAACGACAGTACAGGCAATCCGGTGACGGAAAAGGTTCCGGCTTTTATCGATCTGCAGACGGAACGCACCGGCCGGGTAGCGGCCAAGACCGTAGGCGTTGGCGTAGGCGGCGCGGCAGTCATCGTGAACACGGCCAAGGTATATGACAGAAGTACGTCAACTATTACCGTGGAAGAAGGTGACGAGGGTACTTCCGGTACTAACAACAACACCAATAACGATACTAATAATACCAACAATACCCACACTGCCACTAATACCTTTACTGCAGACGCGATACGTATAGAGGCGGTTAATGCTCCCGTTCTTAAGGCGGAAGCCGGTGGTACCGGCGTATCCGCATTGGGTGTTGCCGTCATGCAGAGCAACGCGGAGGCTTACTCCAAGGCAAACGTCACCATACAGGACCATAACAGCTTGCAGGGCGGTTTGGTTTTAGCAAGGGCGGTCATCGGCAAGGAAGGAACGGATATGACCCATGCCGAAACCCACGGCACTAATTTTTCGCTTATTGCCAATGTATCTCCCAACAAGGCCAAGGCAATTACCGAAACGGAAGCCAAGGTAATTGTGGGTGAAGAAACCTATAAATCCGTACAGGAAGAAGTTAAGGTCATTGATGAGAATGGACAGGAACAAGCGGAAACTGTTACGAAAGCAGCAACGAATCTGGCCCTTATTACAGAAAACAATGCCAGCCGCAGGGCAATCATTGGGAATACGTCCATCAGCCTAGGCTTCTCCATTGGTACCGGCGACGCCAAAGCCGTAGGCGATGACAAAAGTATCGTTGAAGCCAAGGGCGGCGACGTCGGCACAAATGCCGACAATAACGCAGCGGTAAAACTGAATAACCTGAAAATAAATGCAGGCGGCAGCAACACGGCCAAAGGTCTGGCGGACGGGGATTCCGGCGGTTTTACGGCCTGGGGCGCGGCGGCTACGATTACCATGAATACCAAAACCACAAACACCGCCTCTTTGTCCGGTGCATGGGATGTGACCGGTAATGCTGACATCGGAGCTCTTCAGCAGGTTACCGCCAAAGGTACATCCAAGACAGGTGCAGGCGGCTACTGGAGTGTGACCTGGGCCAACTCCGACAACAACGTGGAGATGGATACCCGGACGCAGTTCATGGCAGGCGCCCGGTTAAACGCCGGGCAGAGCTATACATTGGCAGCCAACAAGGTGGTTACCGGCGCCTATGACGGCGAAACCTGGAATAATTTCATGGGTGTCGGCGGCGTCATCCAGATAGCGCCGGATATTAAATCCAGGCAGGAAATAAAAACGAATGCCAACGTGGAAATCGGTAAGGCTGCCAGCGGGAACAGCAGTTCCAATGATCCCGTAACCAAAGTGACCACAAGCAAGGGTCAGGTTTACGACGCCTATTCCGATCTGGATATCTACAACAAGGTAGAAGGCAAGGGCGGCGGCGTAGCGGAAAACATATATACATACAGCGATGCGTATGTCACTTCTACAAATAAGATTACCGTAAATGAAAAAGCGGAATTGGAACAGAAAGGCGAATACGAAAACGGCAGCGACATCACCCTCAGCAGCAGTGACAAGATCAAGATGAATCTGGCGGCGGAAGCCTATGCCGGAGGGCTGGAAGGTACAGTACGCGCCTTAGTGGATGCTCCTGTTACCCGCAACAACGGCGTGGATGTGAACGGCAAGCTGTTCAGTACACATGATACCAATATTTACGCAGGTGTTAACGCGGACGGAACGAAATCCTCGCTGGATATCACCGCTCTGGCGGAAGCCCATAACAATTCCGTGATTCCGCCCTATACCAGTCCGGCAATAGAGTTAAACCTGAAGAACAACCAGCAGGTGAAAGTAGGAACCACCGGCAGCGCTACTTCTGTGCGTAATATCAATGTGTCGGCGGAAAATGGAAAAGAAACCATTAAGAAAGACACGGTAGCGGTTTACTGGCTGGTCCTCGGCCAGAATAAAGACTCCAGTACTGCCACCAATACGTCGGGCAAATCGACAGTTGAAGAGACAAACAATAACTTTGTATATATTGCAGGGGATAAAACCAACGAAAAATATGGACTATTGAGGACCGGCATCCAGAACCGGTTGCGGATTGATATTACCGGAGCGCTGGTGCCCGATATAAATGACAGTCAGAATAATTCGATTTCGGTTACGGCGGTGAATGAAGATGGTACTACCAGGACGCTGCCCGATTTCCACGTTTCGGTAACCAATCCGGGCCGGGAAGACGGCGGCACGGTGATCACCGAAGACGATATCAAACACGGCAACATGGATTATGCCACTCAGCTGGGAAATCAGCTGATCACGCTGGATCAGCTGATACAGGATTACAGTACCGGTAAAAGCGACAGTACAAGTCTGGCAGCTTATTTAGGTTACGTACAGCAGCGCCAGCGGATCCTGGATGAGATGAGAAAGCGCGGACTGGTACAGACGGTAACGGAAACAGACGACAACAACCATTCGGTTACAAAAGACGTGGTGGTAACCGGCGGTATTACCGTCAGTTATGTAGAAATTCCGGATATTGTGGTCAGTGGCGGCAGTATTATTATTCAGTCAGATAATCTGTACGGGGCAGGAAAATTAGAAGCCAGCGGCATGCCGCAGGTGGAAATCAACAACCGGTCCAATGCCTATCTGAAGCTGAACGGGATCCGTGTAGGAGAAAACGGCGGAGATATCCGTTTCCAGGGAACCAGCATTAAGCCCAAATCGGCAGAGAAACCGGACGGGATTGACCAGATCAAAGAGCTGAACAAAGATAAGAATAAAACGGTTGATTTTAACAGGTTATACAGCGATGCGGCAGCGGGTAATGTCAGCGCAATCGCGGTTCTGAATGATAACAGCGCAATCGGGACCAAGATTAAGTACAAAAACGGTACGCAGATGGGAACCTATACTGCGATTCCCGATGTGGCGGTATTAGGTGATTTAACAAATAATATCGGCGATATCCGGATTGATAACAGGCAGGGGAATATTACCATTGGTTCCGCTACTGTGGGAAAGAGCGCCAATATCAACGGCAGGGCCATTCAGCTTATTGCTGTGAACGGAAGCATTTCTCAAAATTACGTGGACGGCATTGTGAATGTGGGAGGTAATCCCCAGGATATGAACCGGGATGTGGTGAATGAGGTCATCAATCATGCCGGTTTGAACACAAATCAGGCAGTTGATATCAAAACCAGACTGAATTTGACTTCGTACGGTTCTGATATCACGAAAGCCGAGGCCGGCCGTATTGCGGGGGACAGTGTATATATCGCGGCGGCGGATATCAATGTGAACGGCTTGATTCAAAGCGGCTTCAGCAAATATGTAGCCGATATCGGAGCCGATGCCCTGAGCGAAGCAAATATTCAGAAATACCAGAACAACGGTGGCGAGGTTACCGTGCAGGGCCGTACTATGTACAAGGTCAACGACGGTAATAAAGCGGTGTATGATGAAACCACCGGCGCTTACAAATACATCGTGCAGGTATACTATGACCCTGAGACCAAAGGACTGGTCGTTGAAGATATTGATACCAAGGGAGGCAAAATTTACCTGAGCGGCCGTATTTCCAGTACCGGCAACGGAAAGATATTGGCGACAGACGGCGGGGCGGAAATTGCAATCACCAATGCGTCTTCCGGCGATCTGACCGTGGGCAGGATTATAAATAACAATATAGAAGGCAAAATTTCCATTACCGATTTGGCCAGGAATACCTGGACGGAATATTCCAGAAGTGCTACCAGTTCCATGTCCATGAACGCGTATGAAAAATATCTGAAGCTTCCGGATGCAGATAAGAACGCGTTTGCGTCCATGACGGAGGCAGAAAAAGCGGCCAAGCTCGGACTTACGGTAGAGGAACTGAAAAAACAGGTTTCGTTTGGAGCAAGCGGAATCGGATATAATACCGGTGCAGGAGCCTCCGGTTCATACGCTGTCCAGAAAGGACTTCGATATAACTGGACGTTGGGGCAGGAAACCGGAAACACGGTTTATTATCATAAAATAACAGACACATTATTCTGGGGCGGGCTGGATATCGGCACCGATCAATCCAAGCTGGAATTGCAGGAGCAATCAACACCCCACGAGACCGGCGATTCCAAAACGCACGATTTGAGACAGGGAACCTTTATCGATTCGATTTCCGACTCCTATAAAGATGGCTCAACTGCCCTGGTTTCAACACCGTTCGGCGCTATTTTGGAAAGCCAGGTTACCAATTCGTCACGGACGGTTACAGGTGAATGGAAAGAAAGCGGCGACTGGTGGGCCTTGTGGTCGAATCCGAAGTATCATACGACTTGGACGACCAAGACCGGTTCTACCCAGTCGTATACATTCTCGTTGAAAGCGGACAATCCGATTGCACTGGGGTTCCTGGGACAGGAAAACGGCAGTATCAACGTATCCAATACCAATACGGCGGGCGGCAATGTTAATCTGAACGGCAACATTCAGAACAATACGAAAGACGCGACGCTGACAATTCAGTCTGCAGGCGGCAGCATCGTCCAGAAGAGCGGTACCGGTCTGACAACAGGCCACGCTGACCTGCGGGCAAAGAATACTATTGAAAATATCCATATCACGTCTATGGGTGAACGGATCGACACCGGTAAGCAAGATGCGGAAGGGAAAGAAATCTATACTGCCAAAGACGGGGTTGCGCTTAGTGCGGTCTCTTATAACGGCGGCAACATTGATGTGGATGTTGCAGGCGGCTCGGTAGAAGGACAGAAACTGCCCGGCAATGTCATCATTACCAAACTGGCCAGCATGGGCCGGCAGGACGCGGCCGGAACCCCGGGCAATGTTTCTCTGACAGCGGAAGGCAACATTACCCAGCTTGCTGAGGAACTGGTGACCGTAGAGGGCCGCGGGATCAGTCTGACCAGCGTAAACGGCGGTATTGGTACATTTGAAGAAAACCAAACAACCGATCACCTGTTACCCCGGCAGGCCGTAATCATTAATTCTTTTGCGGAAGCCAACGGGGTCAGCGAAGACACCTCCGCCGTGAACGCAAAAGCAAAATCGCATATTTACCTGACGGAAAAAGAGGGCGATATGCGTGTAGGTTCCGTTATTTCACGGAACGGCGATGTGCGTTTGGAAGCAACGGACGGTCGCCTCATTGACGCATTGCCCCAGAAGAACAGTGTTAACAATGTGGACGAAAATGACCTGATCCATCACTGGATTGATGCAGGCCTGATTGCCGGCACGGAAGACTACGAAGGCGCCTATATTAAGGGTCTGAAGCAGGACGCAGCCAATTATAAGGCAAGAGTAGAAGAACAGTATGAAGCGTTTAAGCAAGGCGGCAGGGAGGTCTCGCTGCGGCAGAAGTTCACTAAGCCGGGTTCTTCAGAGCCATATAAAAAGGTGGAAGACTATCTGAAGCAAGACCAGACCTATATGGTGATGGAAAATTCCAATGCTGACTATAAAGCCCATATTGAATATGAGTTTAATCATCAGGAAGACAATACCGACTGGCAGGCCAAGTATAGTCAGTTTGAAACCGCTGATGACTATTTGGCGCAGGACGAAGTTTATGAGAATATGCTTGCATCTTCCGCGAATTATAAAGACCGTATTGAGAAGGAATTTGCTCTGTTTACGGTGGAAGACAGTATCCGGACAAAATTTACTAAAGAGGATGGGACTTACTATACTTCTGCCGGCGAATACTTGAATTATGATAAGGGAAATGAAGCGACGGCGTATCGGCAACTGGTAAAGGATACGCAAAACAGAACCAACGCCTATGTAAGACAGATCAATCAGGAATTTACAGATTACAAAAATGGCACAGCCAGTGCTGAGATTGCACAAAAGTTTGCGGGTTTTGACACGGTATCGCAATATTTGCTGGCTGATAAGTCTTCGGGCGGCTATCTGGAAATGATAGCGGAACAGAACCAGACCGAAGTCAGAATCTGTGAAGAGTTTTCTCATTTCACGAATAATACGAGCAAGGGCCATCTGACGGACATGTTCACGATGCCCAGCGGCAAGACATATGATAGCGCGGCGGCGTATCTGCGGGACGATGCTACCTATAACGCAATGGTACGAAAGTACGAACATCCGGAATATACCTGGACGAAGGATCAGCTTCTCTATGCGATCCGTAATGCCATCGTGAACAAGGATAGCGGCGTGAATGCCGAATCCCAGGCGAAAGAGGCCAACGTACAGGGGCAGAACGTGACGCTGGTGGCCCGGGGTATTGGTGTAAACACAAATAAGATTACGGAAATTAAGGTCAGTGAGCTTGGCGGCGGTACCGAAGCATCCATTGCCAAAATGAAACAACTGGCTGATGCGGATGCGACGGACGTAACCATGAAAAATCGAAATGGCGACATCCTGCGTTTAGAGACAACAAAATCCGCTGATGGTATGTTAGTTAACACGTGGAAAGCATTTAAGGCAGATGATCCGTTAGTAGAGGTTCCTTATACAGACGCATCCAATTATGAAATTGATAAGTTTGTCATCGGCAACCTGAGCCCGCTGGGCGTATATGCAAAGGGGAAGGTTGATGTTACGGGCATCAGCGATAATGTATTTATTGCCGGCCGTAGTTCCACCAGCAGCGGGGAGGATGGGGCGGCTTTCTCAAAGGTAAGGGTAGGGCAAATTACAGCAGTAGACAAAGATGTGCGGCTGTATACACAGAAAGGTATTTATAATGATGCGGACCAGTTAGGCGAAAACGATGGGAATATCCATGCGAAAAATCTGATCGCCTATGGCGGAACAGAAGATATAGGAACACAGGATAAGCCGTTGACAGTAAGTCTTTCCGGCGATTTGCTGACTGCAAATGCTAATAAGAACGTGTATATCAAGAACGCCAAAGCAGGGGATTTGCTGCGAGTTGGCTCCGTCTATGCCGGCGACACGGTTCATTTGGAGTCTAACGCCGGCTTTGCGATGACAGAAAATAAAGATTACAAGCTGGGGTATCTGAATGCCGGCAAGCAGCTGGACCTGATTACCAATCCCAATACGGGTGTAATCGGTACCGAAATAAATCCGATCCGTATCCTGAATAATACAGGAACTCCGCAAAACTATGGCGGCGCGGCGGCTGACAATGGCATGATTATCGACCTGAAAGGCAAAGACGCATATGTGAGGGGTGTTAACGGCATTCGTGGCAATGATACCACCATGCGTTTGGGCGTGGTTGAAATGGTGGGTAATTTCTATGCCTCCAGTGAAAGCTATCTGGAAGCGGGAGCAATCCGGCTTGTGGAGAGTGGTCCCGGTATTAATGGTTTGATTACCGCCGGTGGCAACGTGAATTTGGAAGCGACGAAAGATATAATCGTTAACGGGCCGGTTCATACTGATACCGACAATGGTCTTATCAATCTTGTTTCAGCCGAAGGGCTGATTACCCAGAGCGAAGGCGGCGCTCTTACGGCGCGCCGTGTTACCGCAACCAGCAGCAAAGCGATAACTTTGGCCGATGCCGGCAACACGTTCCGCGAATTTGTGGCGAAAGGCATGGAGAAGGAAATAACCGACCAGGGCCAGACAATAAAAGAAAAGGCCATTGACGGCAGCGTGGATGTACGCGCCCATGCAGGTAAAAATCTAAGCGCGGGCATAGATTCGACAACGGTTTATGGTGATGTGGCGCTGCAAAACCTGGATGGCTATTTGGGCAAGGATTCGAACGGCAACGAGTTGGGTTATGGAGGCTTGACCGTTACCACGGATATTGTGGCGAAAGAAGGCAATAACAACGAGACCGGTTCGATTACCTTCCAACAGCAGGGCGATATTCTGGTGGAAGGCGCGTTGCAGGCAGACGGCAGCGTGACGGAAACAGGTTACCAGGTCGTTCAGGGAGATCCGGATGAGATAATCGGTGCCGGTTCAGTAGTCAATAAGAAGAGTATTCTGGCCGGGACGGACGTGACGTTGGGAACGGGTTCCGGACAGATACATACCATGGGAACGGTTACAGCCGTAACCGGAGATGTGAAGGTGAAATCGTTATACTTCGATGATCCGACTTCCGGCAATCAGCCTTCCGGGGATCAGCCTCTCGGCAAAATTCAGCTTTCCGAAGAAGTGTCTGCAGGAAAGGATATTCAGATTGGGGCATTGGCGGGTGCAGTCGCTGCGGAAAAACAACTGTCTGCGGGACGTGATATTGCTGTTGAGACCCTGACGGGGAATGTTACAATTCATTCCGCGCATGCCGGGGAAGATATTGAAATTTCAAGCGGGAACAACAGTGCCGGAAGCGGCAATATTTCGGTGACGGGCAGCATGTCTGCTATAGGGAATGTGACCGTGGCAACTACGTATACAGGGACGAATACGGCGCAGGGGAACATCTCTCTGGGCAAGATTCCGATCGATCCGCTGGATATCGTGTCTGCCGGCGAGGATATTATTCTTAGAACAGCAACCGGATCCATTTACGGAGGCTCTTTTGTCACGTCAACGTACGGCTCGGTAGTGGCTGAGACGAATAAAGGTGATGTGGGATTTTTGGGCGGTGTGTATGCTGCCGGTGAGATTAATACGAAGATTACAAATGAAGGAAATATTATCTATACGAATGTACATTCCGCTGGCACTGCTGCTGTTACGGATGCGGAAGGAAACCCAAAGGATACTATTAATATTACTGCGGAAACAGAAAAGGGGAGTATTGAGTTTGGGAACCAGTTCGCAGATACCGGCTTCGTCAAAGCGGATAAAGGCAGTGTAATTGCAAAAACAAAAGACGGAAATATTGCTTTCAACCAAACCAGTATGGTTGTGACGGCTAAAAATGATGTGGATCTGAATACCGCGAAGGGCGACATTACGGTTGAGTCTTCTTTGAGTGCCGGTAACGACGTTGCTGCAAGTACGTCGGCAGGAAATATTTCTGTGAATGGCGTTGTGGGTGCTGTCCGTGATATCAAAGCAGCAGGCGTCGGTGGCAATATAGCGGTACAGGGCATACTGTCGGCGGGCCTTGATGTTATAGTGACCAACAAAGACCGTGTTGACCAGGAAGGTAACGTGGTTCAACAGGGTAATGTGATTCTGGGCGGTACGGTCATTGCAAACCGTGACGTGGATGTTACAACGGAAAGCGGCAATATCACATTTACTGAGACTTCGTCGGTGGCTGGACAGAGTATTACTGCTGGCAGTACAGGTATTTTGAACCAGGATGACGTAATTCAGGGAGGTAATATTTCCCTGACAGGCGCTTTATATGCAGCAGATGATATTGCGGCGGGGACGCTCGGCAATGGTACGATACTGCTCAGTCCTTCCGGGGAAAACGCCGAAACCCGTGCAGGCCGTGACGTAACGCTGATGGCTCAGGCTGGGGCAATTACCGTCGGCGGCAGAGTGGTCGCGCAAACCCGTGACATTACTATGCAGACAACATCCGGTGCTGTTAATGTTGTGGGCGAAATGGATGCGGGCAACGATGTGATAGTGGACAGCAGTTCCGGTACCATTGAAGTGACCGGAGACATCGAAGCAAAACGGTACATTACTGCGACGACAGGAGGAAAAGGTAGTATTTATCTAAACAATACGGCTGGATTGACCAACAGTCATGTTAAGGCAGGGGAAGGAATCAGCCTGACATCGGATGAAGGATCCATCTGGGTGGGCGGAGACGTCACTGCCAAAAATGGCGACGTGGTTGCCATGCAGAATAATGGCAAGGTGACTGCAGGCGAAAACGGCCGGGAAATTATAGACGGGGGCATCCTGTTCTCGGGAGATGTGAGCGCTCTTAACGGCAACGTGAAAGCAAATGTCGTGAAAAATGGCATGATTGTTTATTTTGGAAGAGTAGAAGCCCCAAAAGGTAATATTGAAGCAACCATTGCTCCGACTGGAAGTGGATTTATTCAGTACGGCGATGACTATGGTAACGGTGTGGTGGAAGCCGGCAAAAATGTAATGGCAGAAGCCGGATCCGGCGATATCATCTATGCGAGCCGCGTGAAAGCCGGCCAGAACATAACTGCACTTGCACATGACGGAGACGTAAAAGGTTCCGGCAGCATGAACGCCGGTCAGGACGTGGCTTTGGGAAGCGTTGAAGGTGACGTCGATCTGAGCGCTGATGTGACTGCAACAGATGACGTAACGTTATGGGCGCAACAGGGTAGCGTTAGAGTTAAAGGAAACATAAAGTCAACGAACGGCGAGATTCTTTTGAAGGCGACCAACGATGACTTGGACAACTCAGACGGTAATGTTACGGTTTTGGGAACCGTTACGTCTGGCAGTGATATCAAACTGAATGCGGAAAATGGGGATATTTCGGTCACCGGCGATGTTACATCCGGCAGTATTGTTTATGCTGAAATTTTAAATGGAACTGCCGGCAATATTTCGCTGGGTGGTAATATAACTGTAGCCAGCGAAATAGTCGCCCGAACAACCGATGGAGATATTACGCTGGGAAGCGTTTCGCAGGATGGTAATATAACAGACAAAATCATAAGTGCCGGTTTGAATATTGATGTAGAGAGCGCGAACGGCGATATCAAACTGCTGGGGGATGTTGATGCCGGAAGGCAAATTTCGGTTGTGACAGGCGGAGACGGAACATTAAGTATTGGCTCTGTTGATTCGGAAGGGATCGTTGCGGAAGCGGATGTCCGGGCGGGGAATACGGTATATCTTAAAACCGAGGACGGAAAACTGAATGTTTTCGGGGTACTGGAAGCGAAGAAAAATGATGTAACCCTCTTATCTGACAGTGGTAAAATATATGCAATGGGCGACATCGATGCGGGTGTTGATGTCATTGCAGGAAGTACCAGCGGTGAAATTGAACTGGATGGCGAAATTGATGCAAAGCATGATATAAAGGTTACCAACACATCTGGTAAAATTGAACTGGATGGCGATATTAATGCCGGCAACGATTTTATTGCAAGCAACAGCACCGGCGCTATTGAGGTTAAAGGCAATAAAGCAGGAAGCGGTAATACAGCAGGAGGAAATATTTACGCAGGAAACAATATTAATCTGACCAATACGGGCGGCCAGATTGATCTAAGAGGCAAGATTAAGGCAGGCCATAATATCAATGCCGCTAATACGAGCGGTAAGATTGAACTGACCGGAACTGTTAATGCAGGTAATGATGTAAACGTTACTAATGGGAGTGGCAATGTTGAATTCAACGGCGATGTTGATGCGACACAGAATATTATCGTAAAAACGGAAGCCGGTGATATTACTGCCAATGGCGATGTGACTGCCAAGAAAAACGATATTCGTGCGACAAGTACTTCGGGGGGAACGATCAAACTGATCGGCGACATTGATGCCGGGCACGATGTTACCGCAATAACAAACGGAGACGGCCTCATACTGCTGAACGGTTATATCGAAAATTATGATGTAAACAATGCTAATAATAGTGGAGCCGTCTGGAGCGGCAATCAGGACAAATACAATGTTCATGCCGGAAACAATGTGAGTCTGACAACGGAAAATACAGGAATCCTGGTAACCGGAAAAGTGACCACGGACAAAGGCGATGTTCTTACTGCAACCAATACAGGCGCTGTGGTGTTTATGGGCGATGTAAAGGCGGGCCGGGATGTTAATGCGAAGGCTACTCAGGGCGGGCTCATCATGTATGGCGGTACCACGGTAGCAGGCAGAGATATTACAGCTACGACTCCCAAGGGCGGCATCTTATATTCAAAAAGCGTTGAAGCTTCCGGTAGTGTAACGGCGGCGACGAATGAGGGACCGGTTATTTACAATGCCAGCGTTAAAGCAGGCGACAGTGTGCGGGCTGATGTACAAAAAGGCGTTATACAGGTAGGCGATACGATTACCACCGTTACGGGAGACGCTACTCTGACAACCGGAAACGGAACCATCACCGTCGGCGAAGCGGATGGCACCGGCCGAATCAATGCGGGGGGGAATGTGACGATCAATGCAGCAAAGGAAAGTGCTGCCAATACTAATTTGGTGGACATTCTCACCTCGGTTGAATCAAGAAATGCGAATGTAAACGTAAAGACGGTGAATGGCAATATCCATATAGGCAGCAACGGCGCTAATACAGAGACCGTAACGGCTAAGCAAAATGTAAAACTGGAAGCTGAAAACGGCAAGATCATCATTGACGGCAAGACATCTACCCATGTTGGCGATATTACCATGCAGGCGACCAATGCCAGTTATGTACCCGGTGATACCGGAAAGAATATCATCATCAATCACAGCGGCGTAGTGGAATCCGCCCGGAATGCGAACCTGATTACCGTGAACGGCGACCTGCATGTAACGGATAACGTAACAGCGAAGGGCACGCTGAATGCGGAGACCCGTGGTCAGGGCAACATCTCGCTGGATAAGGACGTTACCGTTGTTAAAGACATGACGATGCAGACGCAAAAGGGCGATATCACGGTCGGCAGGAATATTATGGCCGAAAACGGTAATGTCACGGTGAACGCCCAATCCGGTTCTGTTGCGGTCGGGACGATTGACGGTAACGGAAACAAGAGCGGCAAGATCGAGGCTGGCGGCAATGTAACGATTCATGCGGCTAAACCCGGTGCGACCGATGTTAATATTGTAGATATTGTTACTTCCGTAAAATCCAGGGATGCGGATGTAAATGTTAAAACGGTGAATGGTAACCTTCATATCGGCAGTAACGGTCCCAATACAGAGACTGTAACGGCAAAAGGAAACGTGAATCTGGAAGCCGTGGAAGGAAAGATCATCATTGACGGCAAGACCTCTACCAAGGATGGCAATATTACCTTGAAGACTTCCAGTGAGAATTATACGGAAGGCACAGCCGGCCAGAATATCATCATTAATAACGACGGTATCACCCACAACGGTGTAGTAGAATCCGGGAATGATGCGAATCTGATTACCGTGAACGGCGATTTGCAGGTGACCGATAATGTGAAGGCCCGGGGTTCTGTAAATGCACAGACGCAGGGACAGGGCGATATTTCGCTTGGCAAGAATGTTAACGTAGAAAATGATATGGAGTTGCGGACGGACAATGGCAGTATCACCGTTGGAAAGAATATTACGGCAAACCAGGGCAACGTTACGCTGACCACCGGTACCGGCAGTATTACTGTAGGTGTAGATGACGGAAACGGCCAGAAAGCCGGTATCATTAATGCAAGCGGTAATGTGAACATCAATGCCGGCAATGGAAATGTGAATATTGAAACTTCTGTAGAATCTAAAGCGGCTGATGTAAAGGTGAACGTAGCGGACGGTAATATCCATATCGGCAACAACGGTTCTGACACGGATACCGTGACGGCTAAACAGACTGTTTCGCTGGAAGTTGCCAATGGCAAGATTACGGTGGACGGCAAGACTTCAACCAAAGAAGGGGATATTACGCTGAAAGCTGCCAATGAAAAGTATGTGAAAGGGGAAGCAGGCAAGAACATTATTATTAACCACACCGGTAAAGTGGAATCCGGCGGGAATGCAAACCTGATCGCCGTAAACGGCGACCTGCATGTGACGGACAATGTAAGCGCGAAGAACACGCTGTATGCCAGGACGGAGACTCAGGGCGATATCCTGTTTGATGAAGATGTTAAGGTTGTGAACAATATGTCCATGCAGACCGAAAATGGCGACATTGTGGTGGGCAAAAACGTGACGGCGACCCAGGGTAACGTGTCCATGCAGACAAAGACCGGCGATGTAATCGTCGGCAGCAACGGTGAGGGCAGCGTGACAGCAGGGAAAGACGTGGCGGTTACCGTTGGCAAAGGCGACGTGGATATTGTGAAGTCTGTAACATCTTCCGGCGGCAGCGTGAACATGAAGGTGCAGGACGGCAACGTTCATGTTGGTAACAACGGCCCGGACGTTGACACTGTAACGGCAAAGAAAGACGTGACGCTGGAAACCGCGGATGGCAAGATTACGGTAGACGGCAAGACATCAACCCAAACCGGGGACATTACGCTGAAGGCTTCTAACAAGGAATATGTAGCAGGGGCAAACGGCCAGAACATTATCATCGACCATAACGGACAGATTGCGGCCGGACAGGATGCGACGCTGATCGCGAAGAACGGCGACCTCCACGTGACGGACAGAGTGACGGCGCAGCGTGATGTGAACGGCATAACCCGGGGTACGGGGGATGTGTTCCTGGACGATGACCTGAATGTTAAGCGCAATGTAACGTTGGCGGCGGATATCGGTGATATTGTAGCGGGGAACCGTCTCACGGCGGGGAACAACGCGGAACTGAAAACACAAAACGGCAATATCACTGGTGACAGCGTAACCGCAGGAAAAGACGCTATGCTGACGACGGGGACAGGTAATATTACCGCGGATTCGGTAGTTGCTGATAACAATATTACTGTTACAAACGGTAACGGATTAACAAAAGCAAGTACGTTGAAGGCAGGGAAGCATGTGGATGTGGCAAACGGCGATGGGGGTGTTGAACTTGGAACGGTTGACAGTGTGTCTGCCTCTTTGACCAATAAAGGAGCAGAGGGCTATGTAACGGCCAACACCGTCCGGGTTCAGGCCAGCGGTAACGCAAACGGCACCGGTGCAGAGGATGTGAAGCTGGGCGGCAGCTATCTGAATGTGCACAGTCTGGTAAACAAAAGCTCCGGTTCAACTCCGCTGACCGTCTCGACTTTGGGTTCCGACGAAGACAAGGCCATGAAGGATATCAACATCGGCGTACGGGTTGCCGACGGCGTGTACACCGGCGGCATCCAGTCCGCGTCCGGCGCGGTGGTGCAGGACCTGTGGACAGAAAGGGGCTTGCTGTATATGAGGGGCGATACGAACCTGCATGTCAGCAAAGTCGTGGTCAAAGAAAAACTCCATGTGGCTAACGACATCATTTCGGTAGGGGTATTCGGGGTTCCGCCGTACCATGACGGGGCGCGGATGATTTACTGGAACGATGCGGAGGCGAAGAATCCTTCCGGCCGGCTGGCCCGCTGGTACGACCGGTCCTACAGCGATCCGGAGTGGATGTATCTGGACCTGTTTGGCAACGGAAATGTGGGCTCCCGCTACGGCGTGCTGATGGATGCCCATTGGTACCGCAATATATATGGCGACTCGGTCAGCATGGTGGACACGATGCGGATCCGGACAGAGCCCATTCCAATGGGTGATACGATTACGTATTTTGACCGGAATAATCTGATTGAGATTGAAGATATCGGTTTATATTCCGATGAAGGTTCCTATTCCGATGCAGATCCTGACGAGATTACTGCAGAATAACATGAAATAGAAATGCGGAATAACATGAAATAGAAAGATAGCATTGATTTAACTGAAATCAATACGGAAAGGTGAATGACATGGATGGTACATCTGTGAAGAAACGAGTTGTAATTGCAACGGTCTCTACGCTTCTTTTAACGTCTCCTGTAGAATTTGGTCTTTCAGACACTACGACTGCCCGGATACAGGGAACGTTCCTGCCGGGATCTTCCATAGCGTTGGCGGCCCAACAGACGCCGCCAACTCCGTCTCCGGTTACGCCTGAGCAGGAATGGATTGTGCAACGCAATGACCCCGGCGCCCAGCTGAGCCAGGCCCGGAAATACATGGAGCGGGAGCTCACTGAACAGCAGCTGGAAGAAGAACGGAAGAAGCAGAAAGCGCAGGTGGAATCCAAGCTGAAAGCGCCGGAGGAAACCGCCGCCAATCTTACCTTTACCCTGACAAAAATTCAGACAGACCCTTCCGAAGTGTTGACGGAAGCGGAACTGCAGAAGATTACAGAGCCTTATATCGGCAAGACTGTGTCGCTGGCGGATCTGTATGCCATTACCGGGGCGATCAACAACCTGTACAACGACAAAGGATATATGGTCTGCAAGGCATATCTGCCTCCTCAGCGTATTCACGGGGGCGTGGTGCAGATCAAGCTGCTGGAAGGCAAAACCGGGCTGGTGACCCTGCAGGGGCTGAAGCATACAAAGGAAAAGTATGTGACTGCACGCGTGCCGCTGAAACCGGGGACGGTGGCCAATACGGCTGCCCTGAACAAACAGCTGCAGCGCTTTAACGGGACCAACGATGTGCAGCTGCGCATTCTGGTTCATGCGGGGAAAGAACCGGGAACCACAGATTACGAGATCGCAGCCTATGAACCGAAGCAGAACCAGTCCGTTACGCTATACATGGACAACAACGGCTACGAGACTTCGGGGCGTTTCCGCCAGGGAATATTCTATAACATTCGCAGTCTGACCGGCATGCGCGACAGCCTGCGGCTGAATTATATACGCAGCGAGGGCACGAATATATACGGAATCGGATACTCCCTGCCGGTGGGCAAGATGGGCACACGGCTGGATTTCGATTACAGCGGCAACACGACGAAGATCATCAAGGGCGATGCCAAGCCGCTGGATATAAAAGGTGAAGCTTCCTCCATAGGACTGGCCATCCGTCATCCCCTGCGGGTTGACCAGAAGCGCCGGGACGAGGTGGGCTTGCAGTACCTGAACCAGAAATCCAAGACAAAATGGCGTAGCATTAGTTACTGGACAGAGGATAAGAGGAGCACGTTCATCCCGTACATATCCTTCACCCATTACGGGGACAGCAGCATTTTGTACCATAAACACAGCTTCCCCATAACGAGTTTTAAAAACACGGCTTCCGGCGACTGGGAAAACAACTCCAACTATGTGAGCTACCAGCTGAACATGCTGTACCAGAAAAAATATAAGCACGGGCAGATGTTCTCCGCGCGGCTGGACGGACAGCTGGCGGACAAAAAGGACCGTTCTTCGGCGGACCGTTTCTATCTGGGCGGCGCCAACAGCGTACGGGGCTATGAGGAAAACTTCATCGGCGGCAACAAGGGCGTAACGGTGGGGCTGACCTACCAGGTGCCGCTGGATAAAAAGCAGCGATACCACGTCTTTACCTTCTTTGATTACGGGTGGGTCTCGGACGACCTTGACCTGAACGCCAGCAACTATTCGGCCTATTCCACGGGCCTGGGCCTGTCGGCCTCTTATAAGAACCTGTACGCCAGCCTGACGTTAGGGATCCCGCTGAAGAAAGAGTATGAATTCACCACGAAGAAGGTCAGCAGCACCCGGTTCGATTTTGTGATGTCGGCGACATTCTGATGTGATTTGAGGGGCGTTTTATACGATTACGGACGCAGAGGAAGGCGAATTTGAAATCGAAACGGAAGAAAAATGGCATCAAAAAAGGGCCTGCCAGTTGGCAGGCCCTTTCGCTTTTGGGATCTGAATCCGGTTTACAGTGCAGCCATGCTGCTTACTATTCCATCCATTTTGCGTTTGCTTCTTTCATCTGCTTCTTGTTTTCATACATGAGCACATCGGCCCGGCGGAAAACGGACTCCATATCCGGGTCTGTTTCCGGATTGTAATTGGCGGTACCGATGGCCACATTGACCCGGTCCCAGGGGTTTGCCGCAGCTGCGTTGGCGTCAGCCATTGCCTGTGTAAACTGCCGCTCCAGTTCCGCCTGCTTTTTCCAGTCTTCCTTTTGCAGGATCGCCACAAATTCATCGCCGCCGATACGGAAAACCGGGCTGTGGGAATATACTTTACAGATCGTGCGGCAGGCATTCTGCAAATAGAGATCTCCTTTTTCGTGGCCGTAGGTATCGTTGATGGTTTTTAACTCATTGCAGTCAAACATAACGACCGCGAAATCCTCTACGTCTTTCGGATCAGACTGTCGGATATTCTCATCCTTATCCATCAGGAAGATGTCGAAGGCGCCCTTGTTTCTTACGCCGGTCAGGGCGTCCCGGAAGGCCTTGCTGTTCAGGTCGCTGATAAAGACCCGCATATGGTTGACCATCTGCTGGAAGGACTTGGTGAGGATTCCGATCTCATCGTCTCCTTCATAATTCAAATCTACGTTATAATTCCCTTCAGAAATCTGCTGGGAAGCATGTACCAGCTGTACCAGTGGGTTGGTGATCTTCCGCACCAGAGACAGGGTAAGGATGATGAACAGGGCTACCGTGGCCGCCGCCGTTGCCAGCGTCAGCCAGGAAAGGTTCCGCCAGCCGGCGCTGATTTCACTGACCGGCGCCGAAACAAACAGAATCAGTCCGTTGGACAGGGTGTTCCAGGCGGCTTCTTTTTCCACGCCGTTATTGGTATAACGGATCAACCGGGTATCACTGCTTTTCCCTGCGGCTTTCATTTCCTCGCTGACATCCCCCAGCAGGGTTCCGTGGCTCAGCTGTGGGTGATACACGATTTTGCCTTTCCGGTCGGTAAGGAACGCATACCCCGATTCCAGGATCTTCAGTTCCTTAATCTGGTTTACGAGGGTGGAATAGCTGATGTCCATGCCGATCTCACCGATAAACGTACCGGATTTATAAAGGGGCATGATGTAGGACACGACGGTTTCCCCCAGGTTCTTGTTCTCATAGGGATCCAGCCAGGAGGGGCGGCCCCGTTCCAGGGGCAGGTAATACCAGCCCACGTGGGCAAAATCGTCGGGTTTGTACTCGCTGATTTCCGTCATCACCAGCTGTTTGAACTGGCCGTTGTTTTGACGGGAATACCAGAACCCCTTCATATGGTCGCTGAGTTCCGGATTGATACGGTAATAGTACCCCAGGATGCTGGAGTTATTTGCCGCGATGGTCCTGCACATTTCCCGGGTCGCTGCCAGATGCTCCTGCAGATACGCGTCCAGCGCCTCCTGCTGTGCGGCGGTCCGGGTCCGTTTCCGCAGGCTCCGGCCGGAACCCGTAGCCCCGATTGCATTCGCGTCCGATAACACAACGGTGTCAAAGGAGCTGTACACGAAACGGGAAATGGAGTCCACCGAATTCTCTATAATGTTCAGGTAGCTGTTGATTTTGTCAAGCTTCGATGCACAAATCGTGTTCAACAGCCGCTGGGAGTTCTGTTCTTCCCTGGTTTTGACCGTAAAGGCCGACAGGGTACCGATCAGGACGGAACAGATCAGTATGGCGGAAACTGTAAGGATTGTAATTTTTGTACGTATAGAATGCATATCTCAGTTCCCCCGATCCGCTTCCGCTTTTATCGAAACATCTGCGTAACGGTTGCTTGACCAGCCGTTCCAGCGCACATGGAATCCGTTGACCCGTTCGTTCACCGCAAAGAAATGGTAGCCGGAATACAGGGGGATCCACGCCGCGTCGTCCTGGATGATCTTCTTTTCCAGGAACCGGTATTCCCGGATGCGCGCTTCCGGGTCCACGATGGAGCGGGCATCCACGACCCGTTTCATCACCGATTCGTCCGGATAGCACAGGCTGCGCCCCAGGGAATTCTCCCTGCTGCCGAAGAAGGCGCTGATGAAGTTGTCGGGGTCGTTATAGTCTGCCGACCAGGTTCCGGTATAACAGGCCAGTTCGCCGTGGTTCCTGCGGTTCAGGAAGGGCCGGTTTTCCATCTCCATCAGGGAGGCGCGGACGCCGACCTTCTTCCACATGGCCGCTGTCAGCCTCAGCATTTCCTTCACCCGCTGGGCCGTGGTATCGGAATAGCTGATCGTCAGCTCGAATCCGTCCGGATATCCGGCTTCCTGCAGCAGCTGCCTGGCCTTTGCAGGATCGAAGGGGATTTCCGGCAGGCCGGGATTATGCCCCTTCAGCCCCCGGGGGAAGATGCCGTTCTCCAGAATACCCCGGTTGCTGATGGCCGTCTGCATCAGGATCTTCCGATCCAGCGCCAGCTGCAGCGCCTTGCGGACCCGCACATCCTGCAAAGGCGGCAGGGACTGGTTGAGGGCGATATAGGAGATGCCTACGCGGTGGCCCCGGATCACGTTCTTCCGGTAAATGTCCCCCCGCAGGAAATACTCCGCGTCAATGCCCAGTTTGTCCAAATCCAGGATATCCAGCTCCCCGTTGAGGAACATCTGCCGCAGCGGGCTGTTTTCCGCGTAAAAATGCATGGAAAGGCCGTCGCATTTGGGCGGGCCGGACCAGCATTTCGGATTGGCTTTCATAACGATGCCTTTAAATTCAGTCCATTCCGTCAGCACAAAGGGTCCGGTCCCGACGGTCGTTTCCGGCGTCCTGCCGAAGGCGTCTCCCGCTTTCAGCGTGGTCTCTTTGTCAAGGATGGACGCTCCCGGCGTGGTCAGTCCTTCCAGGAAGGTGGCGCAAGGGTAGGCGAGGGTTATGGTAAAGGTCAGGTCGTCGATGATTTTAAATCCTGCTAACTTGTCGGTCTTTTTTTCGCGCAGTGCTTCGGCCCCCAGGATGCTCATGGCCAGGTCCCGGTTCCGGCTTTCCGGATGGGAAATAAGCCGGTGGAACGTAAATTCCACGTCTTCCGCGGTGAGGGCGGCCCCGTTGCTGAACGTTACGCCGGGATGGAGGCGGAACGTATAGACCAGGCCGTCCCCGGATACTTCCCAGGAATCCGCAAGGGAGGGAACCATCCGGTTGCGGCCGTCTTCTTCCTTTTCTTCTGCCAGACGGTCGAACACATTCAGGACCACCGTATATTTTTCAGAAATGCGCTGGGGATCTGCCAAAGCCGGTTCCGTGTCCAGAAAAGTCA
>JAEEGG010006855.1_pt1 | contig 26583 bp, 21 predicted proteins | sample 9134161 | NCBI WGS metagenome assembly JAEEGG01 (sample SAMN16246543, study PRJNA631951) | gut metagenome | biome: gut microbiome; feature: rumen; material: CR-attached | host: Bos | place: Iran: Karaj | collected 2018-10 | reverse complement strand
CGTCTGCCGGATCCGCCTCTCCGACTCCGCCGTCAGCGCGCCGCTCTCCAGCGCGCGCTGCGCCGGCGTCCGCGGTTCGTCGTACCGGCACCGGTAGCCCTTGCCGTCCCGCCGCTTGCTCTTGCTCGTCAGCATCACGCACGGCCGGAAGTAGTTGTTGTACAGGCAGATCGCCTCCAGCAGAAGCTCGAAGGGCCGCCGCAGTCCGGGATGCGCCAGACGCACGTCCCCGACAAACGTCCGCAGCACCGACCCGTTCTTCTGCTCGATGTGCGCGTTGTGGTTCTTGCGCCCCGGCCACGAGCGCCCTAGCTTCGCCTTCGGCCAGCGGCCCGTTTCGTATCGGTAGATCACGGCGTTGACCAGCTCCGGGCCGTTGTCCGAGTGGATGCCCGTCACCGGAAACGGAAACGCCTCCAGGTTGCCCCGGAAGGCCGGCGCGTAGTTGGCGGCGTTGAGGTTGTAGCTCGGCCGGGCCTCGAACCACTGCGTTCGGACGTCCGTCGCCGTGGCGGCCCAGAAATAGTCTCCCTCGGCAAAGCCGCCGCAGAAGGCCACGCTGTCCACCTGGATGTAGCCCGGCTCCCGCCTTCGCGCGGGCGGACGCTCGCCGGAGACGCACGGTATCGCGTCCTTGACCTCGTTGCGCCCCGAGCGCCGGTTCCGACGAGGCCAGACGCGGGCCGTCCGCGGCCGCCCCCGCAGAATTCGCTCCATCGTCGAGGCGCTCATGCGAAGCACCTCGGCGGCCGTTTCCGGTCGCACGAACTGAAGCTCCGAGAGGTCCTCCAGGATCTTGCCGATCATCGCCTTGAGGTACTTGGAGTTGGGGCAGCCGGCACCCGTCCACGCCTGCACGAGCAGCGTCTCGGCCTCCGCCCCGTGCGCCTTGCCCCGCGCCCGGCGTCGTCGATACCGCCGGCTGCCCTTCAGAAGGCGGCTGGCGTACTTGCGCTCCAGTCCCGTCGTTCGGCAGACTTCGTCCAGGATCCGTCCCCTGCGCCTTCGGTCCAGTTCTCCGATGTAGTCCTCCTGCTTGCGCAGGATGTACTCGCGTGTCGCCGCCTTGCTCATGGTGTGCATGCCCTCCGATTCTACTCGGTGTCTTTTTAGTTGACGAAAGGGGGTGGGCTCAATTCCGCCCCCTTTTGCGCTCGGTGTCTTTTATTGTGACGAAATGCGAACCGGTCGCGCGTTGCGCGACCGGTTGCCACGGATTGCCGAGTCTGCTAGAATCGCGCGCCATGAACGCCCCCCTCTCCTCCACCGTCAAGACCGCCGACTGGAAGGCGGAAAAGCACGTCCCCGCCATCGCCGCTCCCGCTTCCGCGAAGGCGGGCGTCCCCTTCGACGTCGAGATCGACGTCGGCAGGGAGATCCCGCACCCGAACACCGCGCAGCACCACATCGTCTGGATCGCGCTGCACTTCGTTCCGGACGGGTCGAACACGTCGATCGAGCTCGGCCGCGCGGACTTCTCCGCGCACGGCGCCTCGCTCTCCGACGCGCCCGGCCCGGCCGCCACCGCGCCCTCCGCGCGCTTCCGCGTCCGCCTCGCCGTCCCCGGCGTCCTCCACGCGACCGCCTACTGCAACCTCCACGGCCTGTGGACCTCCTCGGCGCCGATCTCGGTGGCGTAGAACGTGAAGTTCTCCATTGTCACGCCGAACTACAACTACGGGCGTTTTCTCAAGAAGGCGCTCGAGAGCGTGTTCGCGCAGGCGGAAGGGGAGGGGGCGCCGGAAATCGAGCACATCGTGATCGACGGCGGTTCCACCGACGACTCGGTCCAGCTCCTGAAGGACTGGGCCGCCTTCGCGGCGGCGCAGCCGGCCGCGAAGGACGGCCGCTATTCCTTCTCCTTCGTCTCCGAGCCCGACCAGGGCCAGACCGACGCGATCAACAAGGGCCTGCGCCGCGCGACGGGCGACGTCGTCGCCTGGCTCAACGCCGACGAGTGGTACCTTCCCGGCAAGCTCGCCCTCGTCGCCGCCGCCTTCGCCAAGCACCTCTCCACCGACTTCCTCTACGGCGAACCGCTCTTCGTCGACAAGGACGGCAACCCCATCCGCATCCGCCGCGCGCACCGCTTCTCGAAGTTCGTCCTCTACGGCTGCTGTTGCTACATCGCCTCCTGCGCCTCCTTCTGGCGCCGCCGCGTCCTCGACGACGGCCACTACCTCGACCCGTCCTACAAGGTCATCATGGACGGCGAGTACTACTGCCGCCTAGCCAAGGCCGGCTACCGCTTCCGCTTCCTTCCCGCCACCATCGCCGCGTTCACTTGGCACGATTCGAACGTGTCGAGTGTCTTGGCAGACCGTCGAGAAGTCGAATGGCGTCAAATCAGGGTGACGTTTCTTCCTCTTCCGGGAATGGTTGGCTCCTTCCAAACACGGATATACGTCTTGATTGCCTTTTTGGGCCATCAATGGCGGCGGGTGCTCGTCATGGGAAGGTTGTTGGCATATCCAACGAATCGAGACGATCAGATGACCAATTCCCGGTCCGGGATTTTGCCCATGAGAGAAATCACGGAGAGTGCCGAACTCAAAAACGTCGAGCTGGATATTCTCAAGACGGTGCACTCCTTCTGCGAGACGAATGGAATCCGGTATTCGCTGTTCGCGGGTTCCCTGATCGGCGCCGTCCGTCACAAAGGATTCATTCCGTGGGACGATGACATCGACGTCCTGATGCCCCGTCCCGACTACGAGCGGTTCTGCCGATCGTTCGCCGCACCGAACGCCTCCGTTCACACGTTCTGGAACGATTCCGGCTACTTCTATCCGTTCGCCAAGGTCTACGACGACCGGACGCTCCTCGTCGAGGATCGCGATCCGAAGGGCCGGAGTGCGGTCTGCGTGGACGTCTTCCCGATCGACGGGCTCTCGGACTCCACGTCCGCGCCGGAGCGCATCCTTCGCGTCAAGGCGCGGTGCCTCGCGGCGCTTTCGCTGCGCCGGGCGCCGCCCCTTCTCCGTCGCCGGACCTGGACGAAGCAGCTTGCGATCTGGTTGGGCTCGCCCCTGCGCCTCGTTCCGCTCGGAATCCGGAAGCGGATCGCGAAGACGCACCTCCGCCGCTTCACGGAGGCACTGACGGCGACCCCGTTCGATTCGGCGCCCTTCGCGGGAGGTCTTTCCTGGGGCTACGGGATGTGCGAGGTCATGCCGCGCTCCGTCTTCGAGCGGACCGAGATGGTTCCGTTCGAGGGCGGAACCTTCCGCGCCATCGTCGAGCGGGACGCGTACCTGTCGTCCGTCTATGGCGACTACATGACCCCGCCTCCTCCGGAGAAGCGCGTCACGCATCACGACTTCCGCGCCTGGTGGAAGTGAACGGACGGATCCGGAATGAACGGCGTCATTCTGTTCGCGTCCCCGAGCCGGTACGAGGGTGACGACGCGTTCTATGTGAAACGCGACGCGTTCCGCTTCGTCCAGCATCTCGAGAGCGCCGGCGTTTCCGCGAAGCTGGTTCTCCTTCCGCCGGAAAACGGGGAGGGAGTTCCCCGGGACGGGCGGCTGCTGGTCGCGCCCTACGGGCAATGGACTTCGCCGGAGTTCTGGAAGGGGTTCGGGGTCCGGACCGTCGTCGTCTACGCCTTCGGCGTGATCCGGCCCCGCCGGATGCCGCCCGTCTTCCGGGCGATCCGCGACGCGGGGTGCCGTGTCGTCTTCCAGATGGACACGGCCTTCGGGCTCGTGCGTTTTCCGGATCGGTTCTGGACGATGTGCAAGCGCCGCTACTGGTGGGCGCGGGGCTGGGAAGGCGGCGGTCCGTGGTCCATTCCCTGGCGCGCGCGGCGGCGCAGACCGCGTACTGGGCCTGGGGCGGGACGTTCCGGTTCATGTGCCGGGACCTCCTTCCGCTGTGCGATTCCATCCGCGTGGAATCCGAGACGGCCCTGGAGAATACACGGAAGAGGCTCCGTTCGCTGCACCAAGCGGAAACGGCGGAGCGCGTTGTCCTCGCAACGCATCCGGTTCCCGATTCGTATGCCTGGAACCGTTCCCGGACCGCGAAGAGGAACCGGATCGTCTGCGTGGCGGTGGATTGGCGGAATCCGCGCAAGGGCGGACGGGTGCTCGCGAAGGCGCTGGCCCGCGTTCTGCCGAGCTCCGGGTGGGATGCTGTCGTCGTCGGCCGGCACGCCGACGAAATCGTGAGCGGAACCGAGAAGGCAAAACATCTGGTCCGGCCGGTCCCTGAAGCGGACGCCTCCGTTCTGGAATCAATCTACAAGGAGGCCAGGATCTTCGTCACGGCGTCCGGCGCGGAAGAGGCTCCGAACGTCGTCCAGGAGGCGCTCGTCTCCGGCTGTTCCGTCGCGTTCCCGCCCGAGCTGGTCCATCTGGACCCCATCGTCCGCGCGGGCGCGGGGACGATGTCGCGGCATCGCACAGACCGCTCCCTCGCGGAGGCGATCCGCCGCGAGATGGACGCCTGGGAATCCGGCGCCCGCGATCCCGACGACATCTTCCGCCGCGTCGGCCGGCCGTCGCTCGCGTCGGTTCTGGCTCCGGGGCTCGGTCCGACCGCCGTTGCGCGCGCGGCGGCCGTTGCGTCGGGTTGCCAATCGTGCTAGAATGCACCGCGTTTCCGCAACCATGAGAACACCAGTCCGTTCCAGCGACTATTCCCGTTTTCCCGTCATCGTGGTCGGCGCCGGAATCACGGGGTGCACGATTGCGGAACGAGTCGCCTCGGAACTTGCGTTGCCCGTCCTGGTACTGGAAGCCCGCGATGCCGTCGGAGGCAATTCCCGCGCCTTCGTCGATCCGGCGACGGGCATCGAGATCCACGAGTTCGGCTCCCACATCTTCCATACGACGGACGAGCGCGTGTGGCGCTACGTCAACCGGTTCACGTCGTTCAATTCCTATCGGCACAAAGTGCTTCTCCGTTCGGCGGGACGCGTCTATTCGATGCCCGTCAACCTCAAGACCGTCAACGACTTCTACGGGGCGCAGTTCTCGCCGGACGAGGCCCGCGCCGCCGTCCGGCGCGACGTCGCCGCCGCCGGAATCGCGGTTCCTCGGAATCTCGAGGAGAAGGCGGTGTCCCTGATCGGCCGCGGCCTCTACGATCGGCTGATTGCAGGCTACACCTCCAAGCAGTGGGGACGGGACCCGAAGGAACTGCCCGAGAGCATCATCAACCGGCTTCCCGTCCGCTACACCTACAACGACGACTACTTCGACACGCCGTGGCAGGGCATTCCCGCGAAGGGCTTCGCCGCGTGGTTCGACCGAATGCTCGACCATCCGGAAATCGAAGTCCGGACCGGGGTCGACTTTTTCGCGGTCCGCGATTCGATCCCCCGTTCGTCGCTCGTCGTCTACACGGGAAAGATCGACCGTCTCTTCGACTTCCGCCACGGCGCCCTCGAGTGGCGCAGCCTTCGATTCGAGGTCGAAACGGTTCCCGTCGCCGACTTCCAGGGGACGAGCGTCGTCAACTACGGCGATCCGGACGTCCCCTGGACCCGCATCCACGAGTTCAAGCACTACCACCGCGAGTGGAACGATTCCTTCGAACGTCCGGCCACGATCATCTGCCGGGAGTTCCCGCAGGACTGGAGCGAAGGGCGCGAGGCTTTCTATCCCGTGAACGACGCCCGCAACGCAGAGCGTTTCGCTCTCTACCGGAACGATGCAGCCGCGTGCCCGAACCTGCTCGTCGGCGGCCGGCTCGGCGCCTATCGCTACTGGGACATGGACAAGGCCGTCGGCGAAGCGCTCGACCTTTTCGAAGAGGTGAAGAGGAGGGCTTCCCGTGCCTGATGCGAAACTCGACCTTTGCGTCGTCGTCCCCGTCTACAACGAGGAGGGGGCGATCGAAAACGTTCTCCGGAAGTGGACGGCAATGCTCGACGGTCTCGGCATCCGCTACGAGATCCACGCTTGGAACGACGGCTCGCGAGATTCGACCGGGACGATTCTCGCCAAGGCCGCTTCGGCTTCCCGTGGGCGGATCGTGGCTCGCGACAAACCGAATTCCGGCCACGGGCCGACAATCCTGGGCGGCTACCGTGTCGCGGCCGACCGCGCCGAATGGGTTTTCCAGATCGATTCCGACGACGAGATGGGGCCGGAATCCTTTCCCGAACTCTGGAACCGTCGCGAAGGGTTCGACTTTCTGCTCGGCCGTCGGGACGGCCGGCGCCAGCCCTTGTCCCGCAAGATCGTTTCTTCCGTTTCGCGGCTGTCGGTCCGTCTCTTCTACGGACGTGGCGGAGTCTGGGACGTCAACAGTCCGTACCGCCTGTTGCGCGTTTCGGCGTTCGCGCCGTTTTTCCGGGCGATTCCGGACGGGACGTTCGCCCCGAACGTCCTGCTTTCCGCGCTTGCCGCCCGGCATCGGTTGCGTTGTTTCGAAATGCCGGTTCCCCAACACGACCGGACGACCGGCGAAGTGTCGATCAAGAAGTGGAAGCTTCTCAAGGCCGCGGCCAAATCGTTCTTCCAGACGATCCGGTTTTCGTTCCGTCGCATTTCCCCGGAGACGCCGTGAACCGTTCCCGCGTCCCGTTCGCCGCCGTCGTCGCCGGCTGTCTCGCAATCGTGGCGCTCTGGGTGTCCGGGCAGTCGTTCTGGATCGACGAGTGCAACGCGGCCGTCAAGGCGATCCAGCCCGATTTCCGTTCGTTCTGGACGAAGTTTTCCGGCATGGGCGGTTCCGATTTCCAGATGCCGTTCTACATGTTCCTGCTTTGGTGCTGGGAGAAGATCGCTGATCGCGGAGAGTTCGCCTTGCGCGCGCTCAACATCCTGTTTGCTTGGTCCGCCATTCTGCTCGTGGCGTTCCGGACGGCCCTGCCGCGCCGGTTCCGGCTCTTGTGGTGTCTGGCCGCCGCGGTTTCCCCGATGCTGGCCGTGTACATGGACGAAGCGCGCCCCTACGCACTCCAGTTCCTTGCGGCGACGGCGCTGTATCTTCCATTCCTTTCTGGGCCGGAGAAGGATTGCGTGGATGGGTTCGACTTCAGGACGTTCTCGATTGGGTTGATCCTTCTCTGCGGTTCCAGTCTGACGGGTGTCGTCTTCGCCTTCTGGCCGTGCCTGTGGTTGTTCATTCTGCTCGCCAGAAACCGGACGATTCTGCGTTTCGTCGCGGGACACGCCATCTGGATTGCGGTCGATGCCGTTCTTTTTTCTCTTTTTGCCGGGTTCTACCTGCACACCCTTGCGAGCGGCGCCCGGGCCTCGGCCGTCTCCGGGACTTCGATTTTCTCCACGATCTTCTGCGCCTACGAGTTTCTCGGGTTCATGGGAGCGGGGCCTTCCCGTCTGGCCTTGCGCTCGGCGCAAGCCTCCGCCTTGCGCGTCCACCTGCTTCCGCTTGCGTCGATGTCCGCGGCTTATGGCTTCTTTCTCCTTGCCGCGATTGTGTCTCGTCCCCGTATTACCGATTGCGACCGGACGGAGCATTCGATTCGGCCGGGAATTCCCGTTCTGTTGTCGCTTGTGGGCGTTCTTTCGATGCTGCTCGTCGGCGTCACGATGGAGATGCGCGTTCTCGCCCGTCACTTGATGCCCGCCCTTCCCGCATTCCTCTTTTTGTTTTCCGGTGTTGCCGCCCGGTTGCTTGTCTCGGCTCTTTGGCGACGCGTTGCCGTCGCAGTCTTGTTTCTCGCTTGGATCTCGTCGGCGGGTGCGTTCCGTTTCTCGCCCCGCCACGCCAAGGACGACTACCGTCGGGCGTGCGGCATTGCCCGTTCTGCGTTGTCTGAAGGGAAGGTCGTCTGGTGGGCCGCGGATGAAGCGGCGTTGACCGTGTATGGTCTTGACAATACGAACGGGACTTGCTTTGTCCGGCTGATGAATCCATCGGGTCCACATTTGGACGAGGTCCCATCGGCGGATTGCGTCATCTTGTCCAAGCCTGATGTCTATGACGGCAAAGGTGCCATCCGGAACTGGCTTTCCGCCAATCGATTTGAAGTGGCGGAAGTTTTTCCCGCCTTTCAAATCCAGACACGTCAATTACGGCCATGAGTTTTACAAATCCTCGTGCGTCGACGGTTGCACCGAGTTTCCGTCTATGCTAGAATCCGCGCCGTTTCTGCAACCATGACCTCCGTTTCGCTTTTCATTTCTTTTGACGCTCCCGCGACGATCGTTTTCTCGCGCTTCGGGCGTCTAGCAGAATTCTCGCGAAATCACTTTTTTCTTTCGGAAGAAAAGGAGGTTGACCATGGCGCGTGAGGCCAACGCAGCCCTTCAGGCGAAAATACTCCAGATTGGATTTGTCGTCATCTTCGTTGCGGCCGTCTTGTATGCTGTTCGAGGGATGATGTTCGGCTCGAAGGCGAACGCCGGTTTGATTGCATTCTCCTTCATCGGACTTGGGTCGGCTTTGTTGTTGGATGACAAGTATTGGTTGATGTTTCCGTTTTTGGCGAGTTCTGGGTTGACACTTCCGAATTTGCCGTTTTCAGGCATTGAGTTGGGGTGTCTTGTTCTCTTTGTCGTCTACTTCTTCCGTTTGGCTCTGCGTCGCGAACAGCCCTTCCGTCTGAATCGCGATTTGCTGGTTGTTTTTCCCGTTCTCTTGTGGATGTTTTTCGTCTGGGTTATGAATCCTGTCGGTTTGGCGATGTTCGGTTCCAGCACGATTGGAGGTCGCTTTTATTTTGACATCGCAGTTGGCACGATGGGTTTGTTCGTCTTGTCGACGATCCGCATTTCGGAGCGAAGCTCGCGGTTGTTGTTTTTTGCGATTCTTTTCGCCCAGTGCTGGGCGTTGGTTCGCGGAGTCGTTTTTCCTTCCGCCGATCCAGACGTAGTTGTTTTCGCGGGGGCCGAGCCCGAGGTGTCGACGCGGTACGCTTTCGTTGTTTGCGCATCGATCTTCGTGCTGCTTTTTTCTTATTGGTCTTTGTCTTCGATTCTTTCATCTCCCTTCCGGATTTTCCTGCTCTCGGTATTGTCTTTTCTTGTCGTTTATTCCGGAAAACGCAGGGCGTTCGGGACAATCGCTCTCGTTCCGTTCTTTCGCGTGCTCTTGACCGGCAGGGAGCGAATGATCACGTTCGTGACGGCGGTTTTCGGTTGTGTGTTTCTCGCGGTGGCCGTGGCTGCCGACGGCATCGCGTATGAACTGCCGCAATCTGCACGTCGTGCATTGGCGGTTGTCGTCCCTCGTTACCAGACATCTCGCGGAGATGGTGGCATCAATGACGTTTTCCGTCGCGAGATGCGCGAACAGGCCCGTTACGTGATTAAAACGAATCCTTGGTTTGGGCGCAAGGGTTTTGCGATGGATTTGAACGAAACGGCGTGGATACACTTTGGCGGGGGCTATACGTCGCAGTTCGCCGGCCACGCCTATTCCGGCAATTGGCATAGCGCGTGGTATGCTTATGCCGCCGATTTCGGAATTCCCTGCATGATTCTCTGGTTCCTGTTCTTTGCGTATGTGTTGTGGTATGCATACCGGGCTCCGCGAATCGTGACGGCGGGACGCTTTCTGTCGACATGTAGTCTGTACTATTCATTCCATCTTTTCATCAGTGCCGTCTTCTCCTACACTTCTGGACATTCGGCATCGACCACCATGGATACTTTTCTGTCTTACGGAATGTTGTTGGCCATTGTCCGGGGATTCCGTTATCACAATGGCTCTGTAACATGAAAATCGTCCATCTCGGCAACGTTCCTGTTCCCGTCGGCCATCCCGAACACGGCCGTGTCAAGCAGCATCCCGGCCGCTGGGTGCTGAATCACGCGCTTGCGCAGAAGGCGGCGGGAATGGACGTGGAGATCGTTTCGCAGGCGCACAAGGCATCCCGCGACTTCGACTGCGAGATCGAAGGCGTGAAGGTCTACTTCCTGCGTACGTTCCATCCTTACCGCCATTTCACGTTCTACACGCTCGATGCCTGGCGCATGGCGCACTTCGTTCGCCGGCTGAATCCCGATATCGTCCACGCGCATGGAACGGAAAATACCTATGGTCATGCCGCTGTTCGATCCGGTTTTCCGTTCTGCATCACGGCCCAAGGCCTCTTCTTCCAGATCATTCCGACGCTCGGCCGTCCGCCGACGTGGAACGAGCGTTTTCTCCGCCGGGGCGAGGATGCGGTATGGAAGAAAACGAAGTTCGCCGTCGCCAAAAGCGAATACGTGAAGTCGGCCCTTGCGGAGAAGTATCCACAACTCGACCTGACGCTGATTCCGAATACCTACGAACCGGCTCTTGACGCGCCGCTCGCTCCGCGGTCCGGCCATGCCGTCGCCTACGTCGGCACGATGGACGAACGCAAAGGCATTCGGTATCTCGTCGAGGCAATGCGCGAGGTCGTCAAGGCGATTCCCGATGTCGAACTTCACGTGATTGGCAATCCTCCCGAGGGAACAGCGCAAGGGTACACGGGCGAGTGTTTGCGATTCCTCCGCAAGACGTTCGGACCGAGGCTCGTCCTCCATGGCCGCGTGCCGTCGCGAGAACTCTTCTCGATCCTCGATGGTTGCCGCGCGCTCGTCGCGCCGTCCTTGGAGGAGATGTTCGGCAACCAGCTGGTCGAAGGATTGATGCGCGGGTGTCACGGCATTGTCGCCGAAGGAACGGCGCTCGCGGAGAACGCCCGTCGGTTCGGCAACGCGACGGTCATTCCGCAACGAGACTCCGCGTCGATTGCCACGGCGCTGCGAAGCGAACTGTCAAATCCGTTCAACTCCGCCATCGCCGAATCGGCGCGCCAGCGCATCCGGGATTGGATGTCGCCAGTGGTTGTTGCCACCGCGCATGAGAAGTTCTACGATAGGATTCTGCAAAATGCATAAAGGTTTCTGAGAAATCAACCACACAGGCTATTCTTTCTGAAAGGAAAAGCATGACACCCTCAAACAGGATACTCCTAAACGCTGGAGCCACCTATGCGCAAACGGCGTGTTCGCTCGTTCTTGGGCTGTTGTGCGGGCGGTGGGTCTATCTTGCCTTGGGAAAAGACAATTATGGCCTGTTTTCCGTTGTTGGCGCACTCATCAGTTTCATCGGTTTCGTGAACTCGACCGTGATTTTGGGGGCGGGGCGATTCTTTGCATTTGCCATTGGGGTCGAACGCAAGAGAGACTCCGAGCCGGATCTGCTTTGCAAATGGATCAATGTCGCTTTCAACGTCCATATCGTTCTTCCATTTTTGCTGGTTTGTATTGGGTGGCCGATCGGCTGTCGATACGTTGCAACAGGCCTTGTCATTGATGAATCGTTGCGAACGGCGGCTCAAGTGGTTTTTGTTTGTTCGCTTTTTACGATGTTCCAGACGATGGCGTTCGGCCCGGTGTTTGCGCTCTATACGGCAAAACAACTGATTTTCGTCCGCAATCTTTCGGGCATCGTCCTGTCCGTTTTCTTTGCTGCCGAAGGTTGGTGGCTTTTGCACTATTCCGGTGACCGGCTTCGGGCGCATGCCGTTTTGACATGCGTCATCCAACTTATCGTCAATTTGGCATTGCTGGCCTTGGCCTATCGCCAGTTCCCGGAGTTCAGAATTCGGCGGCGGTATTGGTTCGACTGGAAGCGGATGAAGGAGATGTGTTCGTTTTCTCTGTTTTCTCTTATTGGGGCGTTGGGACCTCTTTTCAGCAATGCGGGGGTTGCCATCGTATTGAACAGATTCGGTGGAACGGCACTTAATGCCGCCTATGGCGCGAGCAATCACATTTATGTCAAGACAGGGACCATTTCGGGAGCCGTGACGGAGGCCATCAATCCAGAAATCACGACCCGGGTTGGAGCCGGAGACAAAGAGGCAGCCGAGAGGTTGGCTCGTCGGGAATGCGTCTGGTCATCGGTGCTTGCGGCCTGTGTGTGCGTGCCGGGGATTTGTTTTGCAGACCAAGTGTTGCGGCTTTGGTTGCAAACACCCCCAGAAAAAGCCACCCTGTTTCTGGAAATCATGCTGGCCACGATTCTTACGGAGCGGGTCTCTTCGGGATATTCAACCTTGATTCACTCAAAAGGACGCATCAAAACCTATGTGTTAACGGTCGGGTTGGCAAATGCCGCTCGTTGTTTCATCGTTGTTTTCCTCCTATTTGTCGTCAAGTTCTCCCTTTCGACATCGTTGTGGCTTGGATGGTTCCTGCCGTTCCTTGTTTTGAATCAGGTCAGGATTCCTTTCTGCAAATGGTTGGTCGGGATTGGCATGGGAGCCTATTTGTCAAAGGTCTTCTTGCCTGTCCTCGGCATTCTTTTCAGTTCTTTCCTTTTCTGCATTTGTGTGAAAGGCGTTTGGGACAATTCGCTTTTGATGCTCTTGGCTACGGGAGTGCTGAACGCATTTTGGGTTTTCCTCTCTTCGTTGTTGTTTCTTCCAAAGGAAGAGACCGCGCTTCTTCTCTCAAAAATGAACATGATTCGCAAAAATCTCTTTCCGTCGAATTCTAAAGGAGGCACTTTACGTGAAAATCTCAGATGAACGAAATGCCCAGATTCTGATTTCCCTTCTCAAGGCGCATGGTATCCGCCATGTCGTCATCAGTCCGGGAGCGACAAACATTCCCATTTCGGGGAGTCTTCCTTCCGATCCGTTTTTCCGTCTTTTTTCTGCTGCCGATGAACGTTCTGCTGCCTATATGGCCTGCGGAATCGCGGATGCATTGGGCGAGCCTGTCGCGTTGAGTTGTACAGGCGCGACGGCCAGCCGCAACTATCTGCCTGGGTTGACGGAGGCATATTACAGGAAACTGCCGGTTCTCGCCATTACGTCTGCATTGCCCGAAGGCCGAATCGGCCATCTTTTCCCACAGTCGATTGACAGGAGTTCCCCCCCCGCCGATTCCATCAGGACGAGCGTGACCGTTCCCGTTGTTGATTCGTCCGCGGACGCCGAAGTCGCCGCTCGTCAAATCAATCGTGCTATCTTGGCGTTGCGACGGAATGGCGGAGGGCCGGCACACATCAATCTGGAAACAAATTACGCGGGAACGTTTTCGTCATCCGCGTTGCCGGACATCAGCCCCGTCCGTTTTCACGAAATCGGACGGGAGAACTGGCCGCCGATTCCCGATGGCACCCGCATTGCGGTTTGGATTGGTTCTCATGGGAAATTCGACAAAAGGACGGCAGATGCAATCGGGAGATTCGTTCGGACCCGGAATGCCGTGGTCCTTTGCGACCACACGTCTTCGTACGTTGGGCCGGGAAAAGTTCTCGCGGCACTTCCCTGTTCTCAGGGCATTGGCGGTCGTGCCAAGGAACTTGGCCTCGAACCCGAGTTGATCGTTCACATCGGCGAAGTGTCCGGAGATTATCCGACGTCTGGATTCTTGTCTCATCGAGCGCCGGTGTGGCGGATCAGCGCTGATGGCATGGACAGGGACAGGCTTGGTCGACTCCAGGAAGTTTTTGCCATGCCGGAGTATTGTTTTTTTGAACACTATTCGTTGCCGTCCGAGAAGCTCACCGCTTCGCCATCGCAATACGAAATAGCATGGCGCACCTATTCGGACCAGTTGCGGAGCAAGATTCCTGAACTGCCGTTTTCGAATGCGTGGATTGCACAATCTCTTTCTCCGCGTATTCCTCCAAATGGGATTATGCATTTTGGAATACTGAATTCCTTGCGATCCTGGAACTTTTTCGAAGTGCCGGAAACCGTGGAAACCCGTTCCAATGTCGGTGGCTTCGGAATCGACGGATGCCTTTCTACGGTGCTTGGAGCGTCTCTTGTTCGCCCCGACAGAACGCATTTCATCGTTATGGGAGATTTAGCGTTTTTCTATGACATGAACGCACTTGGCAACCGCCACGCCGGAAACAATCTTCGCATTCTTGTCGTTAATAACGGAGCAGGGGCCGAATTCAATCTTTACAATCACGTTGGGTCCCAATTTGGCGAACAGACTAACGATTTCATTGCTGCAGGGGGACATTTTGGCAACAAATCTAGAGTTTTGATTCGAGATTATGCAAAGGCGCTTGGGTTCGAGTACTTGTCCGCCGCCGACAAGAATGATTTTCTCGAAAGGTCGGAACAATTCCTTTCGAAAAGGAATTGTTCCGTCGTGTTGGAGTGTTTCACAAAGCTTTCTGATGAATCGGAAGCAATTCGTTTGATCTCTGAAACCGATTCCGTCCATTCAAATCGTTGGGATGCCGTTCTTCGTTCCAAATGTGCAAGAACGATGCCGACAATTTTGAAACGGGCCGTTAATGCCTTTGGCAGAAAGGATCGTCCGTCATGAACTTTTCAAATGCTTTTCAACGTCTCCTAGCGATTCTGCAAAAACCGAGAACCAAGGCCGTGTATGTTGAGCGACCTTCGGGTGCAACGCTCTCCGGTAAAATTGCTTTGATTTCTGGCGGAACTGGCGGAATAGGGTTCGCTATTGCACAAGCGTTTTCGGCAGAGGGATGTAAGTGCGTTTTGACGAGTTCGTCCGAGGCTCGATTGCTTTCGGCGTGTCGGCGCCTTGGTGGAAATGTCGATAGTTCCGTTCTTGATTTGACGGCTCCGGAGTCGATTGAAGATCGGGTCCAGGAACTTGTCGAACGATTTGGATGTCCGGACATCCTTGTAAACGCGGCCGGAATTCGGGCGTCAGCTGGCGGTTTCATGTCTCTGACTCCGGAGGATTGGGATCGCGTGATGTCCGTCAATCTGAAAGGGCCGTTCTTCCTTTCGCGTTGCATCTGCGGCAAGATGATCGAACGGGGAATTCACGGACATGTACTCAACATTTCCTCAGCATCGGCGCTTCGTCCGGCATGGAATGTGTATGAAATATCAAAATGGGGAATGAACGGCTTTACGAAAGGACTGGCCGATTCAATGGTCGGCAAAGGCATCGTTGTGAACGCCATCGGTCCCGGACCGGTAGCAACCCCAATGCTCGGGTGGAAGCCCGACGATACGATCGATCATCCGTCCAATCCGGCCGGTCGTTGGGCAACGCCAAGAGAGATTGCGGATTTGGCCGTTTACTTGGTCTCGGGCAAGGCAGACATGATTGTCGGCGAGACGGTTTACATTTCGGGCGGCGGCGGAACGATTTCTTTCCATCGATGAAACTCGGGATTCTCACGCTTCATCATCAAGTCAACTACGGTGGCGTGTTGCAGGCGTACGCCACGCAACAGGCTTGCCGCAAGTTGGGGCACGATGCGGAGCTGGTCGACTTCCGGTTCCATTGTTCACTCGACCAAGCACTCGATGAAGCCTCCGATTGGAATGGAATGGGGAATCGGTTGCGGCGGACTATTCTTTGCGGCTTTGCAAGAACCGCTTCGCGGCGGCGACGGTCGACCCGCAGTTTCATGCAGACCTATATGCAAATCGGTCGCCGGACTTGCCAAGATTTGCCTGCTCTCGCGTCATTGACAGGTTACGATCGTCTGCTCGTAGGAAGCGATCAAGTTTGGAATCCCCATTTCTTCTCCGCTCCCAATCCGTTCTTGTTGCCGGGAGCATTCTCCGGCGCGAAGAGCGCTTATGCGTCCAGCATTGGCGTCGCCGATATTCCCGCAGAACGCCGCGATGAATATGCTTCTGCCTGGAAGGAGTTCCGATTCATCTCCGTGCGGGAGCGAACAGCCGCGGACATCGTCGAACGAAGCACCGGATTCCGTCCTCCCGAGGCGTTGGATCCGACGCTTTTGCTGACTTCTGAAGAATGGTGTCGATCCCTTGATTTGAAAGACGGAGACGACGGAAGCGTTTTCTGCTACTGGCTCGGTTCGGACGATCGGCTTTTTCCCCTCTTGCGCGATTTGGTCGTTCGACGCAAGCAGGTGGTTAACCTCGTTATGTTTTGGCCGGAACGCCTGTCGGTCCGTCAGGCGGCGGAGCGACTGCCTTTGCGATCCCTTCTCGCCCTGCATCCTCGCGTGAAGATTCTATTTGGCGCCGGCCCCCGTGAGTTTTTGGCTTCGTTGGCCTCTTCGTCATATGTTTTAGGAACGTCGTTCCATTCTCTGATGTTCGCGACGCTTTTCAAAAAGAAAGCAAGAATCTGTCTGAACAATTCCTCGCCGGTTCTCGACCGATCTTCCCGCATCGTCGATTTTTGCAACCGGCACGGATTGAATGCGGTTCTTTCCCGTGAAGTGCCCGTTGCAGTTCCCGGAACGGGAAGTGATGGATTCGCTCCAATCGACATTGATCTTTCCGACGAACGGGAACGATCGTTGCAGATCCTGAAGGATGCCCTTGCATGACCCTGTCTTTCGTCATTCCCGTTTACAACCGGGCCCATGTCATCGGGCGCTGCCTAGATTCGGTCTTTCGGGCGGTTCCTAGCGACAAGATCGCTGAAATCGTCGTGGTCGACGATGGTTCCTCGGATGATGTCGCCGCGGTAGTTTCCCGTTGGCGGACGGCGCATCCCGTGAAACTTGTTTTCGTGCAATCGAAACGAAACGGGGGCGTAAGCAGGGCTCGGAATCTTGCGTTTCCGTTCCTGACGGGAGACTATGTCTGGTTCGTTGATTCCGATGATGTGATATTTCCCGAAGGCGTCGTCCGAATGTTGACGATTCTCGATACCCAACATGCCGACACTTACCGTTTTTCCTGGTGCAGAATCCGTGATGGAGTCCTTGATCGGCCAAGTTCCGCTTGCTTGTTGCCCGCGGAACCGGAACGACATGATTTGCAAACGGCGACTTCGGCCGAATTAAAACGGCTTTTCGGGCGGGCGCTTCTTTGCAATGCCGTATTCCGGCGAGACATTCTTGACGGCATTCGATTTCTTCCCGGTCTTGCAAATGCCGAGGATGGTCTTTTCGCTCGGACCGTTCTCACGCGAACGGGGGTCTTGTTGTCTGATGCAAACAACATCGCTTACGGATACACGGTTACCACTGGTTCCGCGAGCGCCATGCCAACGGATCGGATGTTCCGGAGCTATGTTCGCTACTCGTGCGAGGAATCGAAGATGCTCACAGCGGTGGCGATACGGAATCGCCGTTGGGTGCCCGTTCTCCGTTCGACGGCCTGGAGCATCTATCCGAGACTGCTGTCCAGTTTTGGCATCGAAGCGTTCCGGGACAACAGGCTTGCATTTGTCCGAGTCGCCTATTATCGGATCTTCGTTGCGAACCGATTCCGTCGCAGTCCAGCCCGGCTCGCCTCATTGCTCGTTTGGGCGGTCGGAACGAAATGGGCCATTCTTGGCGCATATAGGATTCACATCATTCTCGCGATGCTCTCGACGCGTTCTGGTTTGACGAGAATCTGCTCACACGTGTTTCTCAGGAAACACTGTCGGTTCGGTTCGCTATCTTCCGCCGAACAAGACGTGTGCAGCGCGCGGAAGAAGTCTGCGAATTGCGGCACATGCTCCAATGCTGACAGATAGCGCTGCGATGGCGAGCGGCAGTCCGTGCCAGTATCCACGAACGGGCACCCCGGCGAAGCCTGTTGCCCGCCGAAAAAACTCAATCGGAAACATGTGCAAAAGATAGATTGGAAATGACAGCTCGGACAAAAACCGTGGAATCGGTCGTGTCGGCCCCAGCTTCCAGAAGCAGAGAAGAAACAGAGGAACGTGCATCCAAGACAAAACCGACGCGGTCATCGTCCATCCGTTTCTCAAACATGCCCATTCTGTGAACACCACGCAGGATCCCGCAACGAACCAAAGGGTGCCGTTTCCAAGGTGCGGCTCTCGTTTCTTTTTAAGACGCAGGGAGATCCCGGTGGCGAAGAAAAATAGTCCTTTTGCGGAAATGTAGTAGTTGTAGCAATTGTCGATGATGCCGCCTTTCCCGAACGTGTCGGAAATCCATGCTCCCATGATGGCGCATGCCACGTACGCCGTTCCCCATACGATCGGGTTTTCTGCCACGGGTCGGGCCTTGACAATTCGGACGACGACCGGGGAAACGAGAATCATCAAAAACAGCGAACGAATGTACCAAAGAGGACTGAGAGCCGGAAGATAGCCGGGATGAAGCCCGAAGTCCCGAAGCGGAGACCAGTTCTGGAGGGCCATGTCATCAAACAACGCTCTCCCGCAGAGGAGATTGCCGAAGATCGACTCCAGCGAAAGCCAACACAACCACAACGAACACCACAGAACATGCGGAATGACAAGAGTTCGGATTCTTTTCCGCGATTCCGTGCGAAACCAGTCTCGTTCCGAAACATGACCGCCGAGCAGAAAACCAGAAATGAAGAAGAAAAAAGGAACGGCGATGACTTCAAAGGAAAAGAGGAGAAATGGAATGAACGCCGGATTCATTCCCGGTTTCGACGCATGTTGACGGACGACGAGACAAGCCGCGAAGAGGGCAAGCCAGGAAATCCTCGATGACAGATTTTGGGAAATGTCTTTTTGCATGACGTCTGGAACGAAGATTCGTCAACTCCCAATCAAACCATTCCTTCGTAAAACCTGTGCGTATTGACGTGCAATGGCGTCATAGGAGAAACGACGGATGGCCGTATCGCGAGCGGCTCTCCGCATCGCGAGCCGTTCTTCCGGATTGCGCAGCAATCGCAGAAAGGCCGCTTCCCATTCGGCCGACGTCGATGCAAATAGACCGTTTTTACCAAAGTGGATCAGGTCAAGGTTGTAGCCGATGGGAGACGTGACAATCGCGCAACCGGCAGCCATATAAGTTTTGATTTTGTAATTGCCTTTGCAGGCGCCGTAGGGCGAATCCCGGTAGCAGGCAAAAGCGATGTCTACACCGGCGAAACGCGATTGGTAGTCAATATCATCGAAAGGCAACCATTCGAGAGGAATCGTCGTCACAAGGCCAGGACGATTCGATCCGGAAATGATGCGAAGTCGGAAGGGCGTCTTCCGAGCAACGGATTCCAGCACGGGCAACATCTGGACGACTTCGTCAATTTTGTGCGGAGGCCCGCTCCAGCAAATGGTCGGAATCTCCTTTTCTTCGCTCCAGTCCGGAGCGAAGCGGTTGACGGGAACGGGTTCCTCCAAAAGAAGAAACCGTTTTCCGGGAAATGTCGAATGGAATAGTTCGACAAGGCCGGGCGTTACGCATCCGACGGAGGTGGCGAGTTCGACTCTCCTTCGGCAACACTGACGAAGCCAACTTTCGGAAAGAGGCCATGCGTCGGGGAATACGGGAATGTAGCGGACGTCTTCGCGGACAAGTGCATTTTGGAATCCGGCGTCAAACCAACGAGAAGTAAGTGGGGCGCTTTCGTACACGATGGCAATGTCACCGGGGTGCATATGCCGGAGAGTGTTGGTGGCAAACAACCGGGTTTGAACAGTTGCGTATGCACCTTGAACTTTTCCTGTCGCAATGACATTTCGGTAGCAACGCGGATTCCACCTTCGTCCAATCGGGAGGAAATCCGCCGGCACTTCGCAGGATGAAATGGCCGAGGCAAGCCCCAGAGAATAGATGGCGGGCCGGAAATTGGCATCTTGGAGTAGATGTATCATGATACGGAATATAGAATGGTTTGGACGGTTTTGATGAAGTTGTCGCGATTGTACTTTTCGGAAACGGCGTGGCGAATGCGTTCGGCATCTGCGGCAATCGTTTCGTGTGGAATCGACAGAAAAGAACCGATAGCAGTTTCAAGAGATTCGACGTCAAGCGACTGGAGAACTTTCCCGCATCCGGTGGGAAGATCGACTCCAATGCGATTGCTGATGATGGGAAACAATCCTGCCGTACAGAGAAGGATTGCCGCCGTTGACGATCCCTCTGTGCAGGTTGGGGCCAGAAAGGCGGAACAATCGTCGATGATTTGTCCGAAAGTGGTCGAATCTGGCGTGAGAAAACCGTGGAAGCGAATGTTCGTTGCCTTTTCGACCTGCGGATAGGCCTTCATGAAGTCACGTTCGGAACGATGTCGTCCGACAATGTTCAGCGTCCAATCTGGATGCCGGAGGAAAACGTCCAGAGCCAAATCGAGGCCTTTGAGGACATTGCAGGGTCCGGAAAAAAAGAGGAACGATTTTGACGAAGAACGGTAGGTCTTTTTGAACGGGCAGACAGAAGGAGTGGCAGGGATTGGAACGATTATTTCACGGAATCGTTTTGGATAGGTTGAAAGAGTGGTCTCATTGCCGATTAACATAGCTGTGTCGGCCATCTCAAGGGATTTGTCGAGAAGGGCTGTTGGCATTGCGCCATAACGTAGGGCATAGTGCACTCCATGCCGCTTCTCGAAAGCGTCTACCCGGATGCGCTCCGCTTCGATCGACCAACTGAAGTGCGAACCGGTCAGAAGGAGAATGTATTTTGTGCTAGATTTTTGATAGGGGGCCAACCTCTGAATGTTGCGCCCTTGGTCGATAATGAGGTCGTATTGTCGCGGCGGGACAGTTGTTGCGTCTCGGCCCCAGATGGCCTCAACGTTGTAGCCGAGTCTGCAGAGAATGCGCGCAATTTCCCTGCACTCCCACCAATTGGAATGGAACTTCAGTCGCGCGTCGGTGTCCTTCATTCTGACCGCGTCTGCCAGATAGCTCAACAAAGCCCATTTCTTGTTTTCGCGGCGGTTGTCGGAGAACGACCGAATGCGCGGGGCGAAAGCGGATTCAATCCGTCGGATCTTTTCCACTCCGGCATGGAGCAGCGACTGTAGACTCTTTGTCCCAAACATGCTCTTCATTCTAGCAAAGACCATTTGCCGAAGCCACAGGAAAATCAAATGCCTTTGGATTTCAGAAGGATGAACTGGGCGTTTTCGAAAAGGATTTCACCCGCTCCGGAAGAAACGTGACGGTCGATTTCTTTGATCCAATCCGGCTGATCGTTTATTCGGTCGACCAACAAGAGGCAATCCGGATTCGTCCGGAGTACGTCAAATCCGGGAGCGAAGGATTTCCTCCTTGCCAGCAAATGGAGAACCCTCGGTTTTCGGAAAGCCACGACTGCGTTGGCAGGAGTCTGCTGTTGAATGAATGAAAACGCCTCCATCGCGTTCGGCGCGTATGGATCATCGAGCGGATGGGGTTTCGGTTTCCAGATCGATTCCATGGTCCGAATGCAGAAAATGGATAGGACCGCACCTGCAAACAATGACATCGCCTTGACAATGTGATGTCGATTCCAGATGGGGGCTGATGCGATGTCTCCAATCCACAGGAGGATGAACGGAATTAAAGGAAGGAGAAAACGGATTCCCTGTTTGGCAGGCCAGACGACATAACAAAGTGCCGTTTCGGCGACGAATAGGACTTCCAAAGGGTGAGTTTTGAGGTGGACAAAGCCGGCGAAGATGGACACTGCGATGACGAGAAGGCCCAACACAAACGAAACCGATGGCGAAAGGGCTGGAATCGCGAACCAACCGGCCGCGACTTTCATGTAATGAAAAGAATGTCCGAGAATGGTCCGGAAGGAAACTCCGGCAAGCATGGAGATGTGTCCATCGCCGCCAATCGTCAATGTCGCCTTCAACAACAACACGCACAGGGCGGAAACCAACAACGGAAGAAACTGGATCCATACCGGACCATTGAGTCGGACAGAATTGCGAATGGCCTGAGAGCATTTCGAATCCGGAAAAAGACGAGACATACAGAACGAAACCTGGACGCAAGTCAAGGCAACCAGTATCACAATGCCATTCGTCCGAAACAGAAACGCCATTGCGCAACCCATGCCGCCCAAGACGGACAAGAAACAAATGCTTCCGAGTCGATGATTGGAATGAGACACGATGTGTTCAAGCGCAAGGACGGAAGAAAAGGAGAAGAACAGAAATGGAATGTCCGAACCGATCAAATTCATGTGGATAAGAAAAACCGGATGGACGACGAACAGGGTTGTCAAGATGGAGGCAACGGATCGATTCGTCCTTTGAATCGCCGATGCGTGGAACAGGAACAGAAACAGCCCCCCAAAAACGAGGTTGATTGCCTTGAAGGCCATTACGGAGAAGCCCGTTTTAGGAAACAAGCCGGCGATCACGAGCGGAAGCCCCCATGGATAGGCATATGGTCCAAGCGGGATTGAACTGTTGTCGAGGCAGAAATGCATATCATACTGTTGTTGCGGAAGGGTTCCTGTCGCAAGGGCGATTCCCTGTTCTACGTAGGCAGCCCAATCGTCTCCCCATCCCGTGAACGGGGTGAGTTTCGACAATGCAATCACCGTTCCCGAAATGGCGAAAAACAAGGAAAGAGAGTGCAATTGGAAAATGGAAGTGATGGATTGAACAATCCAATGCAACCCTCGACCTTTCGACATGGAGTCCCCTTTCTTGAACCAATGACGTTGATCTACCGGTATTTCAAAATACACCAGATGGCTCGGAAACCGTCTTTCCATCCAATGTGCTTGCCTTCGGCGTAAGTGCGGCCGTTGTAGGAGATGCCGACCTCGTAGACGCGGAGACCGGCGCGGGCGACGCGTGAGGTGATCTCCGGCTCGAAGCCGAAGCGATCTTGCTGGAGCGACGGTAGGATCTCCTTGATGACGGGCGTGCGGAAGACCTTGTAACAGGTCTCCATGTCCGTGAGGTTCAGATTAGTGAACCAGTTGGAGAGGGTGGTCAGAAACTTGTTGCCGACGCTATGCCAGTAGTAGAGCACGCGATGGGGCGCGCCGCCCATGAAGCGCGAGCCGTAGACGACATCCGCCTTGTCGGCGAGGATCGGCGCGAGAAGCTGCGGATATTCCGCTGGGTCGTATTCCAGGTCTGCGTCCTGGACGATCACGGCGTCTCCCGTCGCCGCGGCGAAGCCGGTGCGCAGCGCGGCTCCCTTGCCCTTGTTGACGTTGTGTTGCAGCTTGAAGAACGAGTTTGAATCGTCGTCCGCGAAGGATTCCATGATAGCACGAGAACCGTCCTTCGAACAGTCGTCGACGAGAATGATCTGTTTCCGGATCGGTACGGCGCGGACGGCGTCCACCAAAGCGGCCAGTGTTCGCTCCTCGTTGTAGACGGGGACAACGACGGACAGGGTGAAGCCGAGAGGAACGGATTGCATGGGTGGCATTCTAGCAAATGGAAGGCGAATGGGCAACGTTCCCGATATCGTTTCCCGCGATCTTCTTTCGGGGCGCGAGGCGAATTGCTTCGGCGAGAAGGAGTGCGAGGGGAACGAGGAACCAGGGTTGGTAGTACCAGCACCATGAGGCTACTGTGGTGCGGAGATCGAAGAGGGGCAGGACGTCGATGCCGAATCCGTCCGACAACCGGGCGGCCAGGAATCGGACCTTGTTGCCGACCACCGGGTTGAAGTTTCGCAGGAACAGAAAGGGAGTCAGAATCAAGATCGCGAGACGGAGCCGTGGCGGGATGCCGGGGCGAACGCGGAACAAAAGGGGAACGAGCACGGCGAGCGGCAACGCCAGCATGGCGTAGTCGTAGGTCCGCGAGACCATCCAGAAGAGGGAGCAGAGGGCGGCGGGGGCGAGCCGTTCGATCCACGGCCCGCACTTCCGCACGCGCCACGATGCGACTGTGCAGACGGCGGCGCCGAAGGCGGCGCACAATGGGACGAGGACGGACGGGGAGGCGTTCGGCCAGACGTCGCGGAGGAGCCGCGTGGGGAGCAGCGCGGTTCCGTTGAAAAAGACGGGGCCCGCGGCGTTGGCGTGCCGGATCATGTCCAAGACGGACGAATCGCAGAACGACGAAGCCCAAAAGGCCCCCGCAAGGCAAAGCGCCGCGCCGACCGCGACGGAGACGAACCGGCGGCCGAGAAGGAGGGGGACGACGAATATCGCGCCGATTTGCGGCTTGAGCATCATCAGCGCGAGGCAAAGCCCGGCGGGAATCTCCCGGCCGCGGTCCAGCGAAACGCACAGGCCGAACGCGCCGACGGCGACGAACGTGCTGTAGTTGCCGCACATGAGCGTCGCGGGAATCACTTTTCCGAGATTCAGCGCGGCCGCGAAGAACGCCAGGCGGAGCATGCCCGCGGACTCGAACCGGGAAAGATAACGGCACGGCACGAGAAACAGGACGGCGAGGGACGCCAGTTCCAGCGCCAGGTGGACGAGCCAGGCGACATCGCGCGATACGAACGTCCAGGGGAGCAGCCAGGCGTAGGACCAGGGCGGATAGGCGTGTATCGCCATTTCCTTCTGCCCCTCCTTGCCGAAATCCGGAAAAGACGGAAGCCGTTGCATCAACGGAACGTCGGCGATCGACGGCAGGTCGGCCATCGAAACGACACACGGGATCGATACCTTGTCCGTGAACACGTCGTAGGGGTCGTGTCCCGCGCGGAGGCAGAGAACCTCGTTGTACCGAGCGTTGAAGTCAACCTTCGGGATCCACGGCGTGAATTCGCAGAATGAGACCAGAAGGCGGAGCGAGCCGAAAACGATCAATCCGATCAGGAGCAGACGGACGCGGCGACCATGTCCGCGGCGAGATTCGTTTCCGGAAGGGGACGGAATTCTCATGGTTCGGACGGAAGGAGGACTGCGAGCGAGGAAAGCGACTTCGAAGCCGAAAGCGGCGGGAGCGGAGCCGATGGCGCGAGGAGTCGTCGGTCCGCCCATCTGGACGCTTCCTTCTCCAGGGCCGCGGCAAGGGCGTCGGGTGTGCGGTGGCCCGACATCGTGCCGAGGCCGGCGTCGCGGATCCAGGAGAGCTGGAGAAGTTCGGGCGGAAAGACGACGGAGCAACCGCAGGCGAGAGATTCGAAGACGACATTGGGCGCGGCTTCCGAGCCGGAGGCGGTGAGGAAGATTTTCGCGGAGCGGTAGAGAGGAAGGAGGTCGACGGATTCCTGCGGAGGGCGGAGGTCGATGCGACTGCGGGTTCGCGGTGCGCGGGCGGCGACCCGATCCGCGTTCGATCCGACGATGGTCGCGCGCCAGTCTGGATGGTTCGCGAGGAAGCGGTCGAGCGCGCCGCCGAGAATCGCGCCGCCCTTGCGCGGGTTGCGCCAGTCCTGCGCGACGGCGAGGACGAGGTTCTCCTTGGTGTCGCGCGTCGGGTCGAAGACGAAGTCGTCGGGGACGGGATGGGGGAGGAATGCGACGCGGTCGGCGAGGTCGGGACGTTCGTGGCGGAGGAGCCAGTCGCGGGTGTTTTCGGCTGCGAGCGGGGATTCGACCGTGAGGGCGTCGAAAGATTCCAGATAGGGGATCATCGTTCCGGCGTCGAAGCCGCGGATCCATTTGGCCATATCGAGCATGGCCTTGCCGAACGCGGCGGCGGGCGAATGGCGCTGGCGCGCGACCCAGTAGCATTTGCGGAACCAAACTGCGGCGTGGCGGGGGAAGCGGTGGAGCCCGAAGGAGGAATCCGCCTTGAGGGCGAGGCGGAGTCCGGCGGCGCGCATGGCGCGGACGACGGGAAGGAAGCGACGGTCCGAGAAGCCGAAGTAGCAGAGCGCGCCGTCGGCGCGGAAGGTCTTCCAGAAGTCCGGGTCGCACCATTCGCGGAACGTGGCGGCACGGAGGTCCGGCGACGCCGGACGGGGCGCGGCGTCCGATTTCGCGAGGACGACCTTGATGCCGCGGTCGCCGTGTGCGGCGAGCGCGGGGAGGAAGCGAGCGCCGTCGCGGCGGAGAAAGCGCGCGTCGTCGCCATCGTAGACGACCGGGGTCGAGAAGAGGAGGGTCATGGCACGGGCGTTTCGACGGTTTCGCAGGGGATGCCGCCGAGGGCGGCGGCGGTGGGGGCAAAAGTGCTACCAGAAGAGGCGAGGAGACGGGTGCAGCGGGAGAGGGTCCAGAGGTCGACGACGGCGCCGCGCATTCCGGCGAGCGTCGAGCGGGCGGAGGAGCCGTCGCGGAAGAGGAGTCGGGGGCCATAGCGGCGGGAGAGGCGTTCGCGGACGACAGAGTCGTCCGTCGCGAGAAAGAAAGAGTCGGCTTCGCCTGTCGCGAGGAGGGCGTCCATCCGCGCTTCGAACGCCTCGACGGGCGAATGGCGGATCGCGTGGGCGTGGTCGCCGCGTCGGACGTGGACACCGATAGTGCGCGCGCTGGGGAACGTGGCGGCGAGGGCGTCGACTTCGGCGAGAAGGGATGGGAGGGGGCGGAAGAAGGCGTAGCGGTCTTCGGCGGGAACCATTTGCCACCAGGCGTAGAGAAAGACGGTGCGGTCGCGGCGGGCGAAATGGGGCGGGATTTTCCCTGCGCTTTGGAGAATCCGTCCGCGCGGAACGGGCAGGCGCCGGGATGGCCCGAACCGGAGGAACTGCCAGAGAACCGGAATCCGAGCGTTGCGGTGCCAGGACGGCGGAGCGTAGCGAAGACGGTCGAGGAAGGTCGCTTCGAGAACCGAAACGTCCGGGGCATCGACCGGCTCGAAGAGGTCGGAGAAACGGGCTGCAATCTGCCGAGAGTCGCGGATCCAGACGATTTGGAGGTGGCGGTCGAATCGACGGCACAGCGTCCGTGCCGAATCGATGGCGCGAATGCGGTTCGCGAGTCCGCCCATCGCGCAGAGGATGACGGGGCGGGAGTCGGTGCGGCAGCTAATCGAAGAGGATTCTGTCATGTTCTGGATTGTGCGGCGACGTTCCTTCATGGGGGTGCCAGCAGACTGCGCCTGTGTGTGGAGTCGCCGAGGCCGAAGGGCGGGAAAAAGAGTTTGCGAATTCCATTTTTGGTGTCAAGAAAAGAATAATAGATTCGTTCTCTAGTCGAGGCCGGGGTAGGAGACGCGGACGCGGAAGAAGGGGGAGGAGGGGAGGGAGTTGGCGGACCAGGAGGGAG
>JAEEGG010006854.1_pt1 | contig 26583 bp, 19 predicted proteins | sample 9134161 | NCBI WGS metagenome assembly JAEEGG01 (sample SAMN16246543, study PRJNA631951) | gut metagenome | biome: gut microbiome; feature: rumen; material: CR-attached | host: Bos | place: Iran: Karaj | collected 2018-10 | reverse complement strand
GTTGTGACTGGCGAACTTGACGAAATCATCAACGGGCTCCAGATGGCTAACGCACAGGAAAAGCTCGGGAAGTTCAACGCTTAAGTAAGGGAGATTCCCGCTCCCCGGAACAAGTCCGGGGCAAGCTCAAGCGGGAATGACAATGCCACGTCCATAAGGAAAGTTCCATGCCGCAGCAGCAGATGACAGTGCTTGAAATTTTGAACCGCACCAAGGTCTTCTTTGAAAAGAAGGGCGTTCCCGACGCTCGTCTCGATGCCGAGTACATCATCAGCTACGGTCTCAAGATGAAGAACCGCATGGACTTGTACCTGAACTTCGAGAAGCCTCTGACGCCGGCGGAACTAGACGTTCTGCGTACGATGGTTGCACGCCGTGCAGCACGCGAACCGCTCCAGCACATCATCGGCGACACGAGTTTCCGCGGATTCACCATCAAGTGCGACCGCCGTGCGCTTATCCCGCGCCCGGAAACGGAATCGCTCGTGGACATGGCGGCAGAAAGCCTCAAGGGAATCGAAAATCCGTTCATCGTTGAAATCGGCACTGGCACGGGTGCAATCTCGATTGCCTGCGCAAAGGAAATCGCAGGCGCTAGAGTGCTTGCGACAGACGTTTCCGAAGACGCGCTCGCACTTGCTCGTACAAACGCAGAAGAGAACGCAACAGGCGAAGCTTTGCAATTCGCGCAAGGCGACTTGCTGAACGCCGTGACAGCCGACGTTATCGCGAACGTCACAGACGCTTCGGTGGACTCAGCGACCTTACCTAAAATCGACTGCCTTATTGCGAACCTCCCCTACATTCCCGATGGCGAAAAGGACAAGCTCCAGCCCGAAGTTGCAAAGTACGATCCGGCACTTGCCTTGTTCGGCGGTGCAGACGGCCTTGACCTTGTCCGTAAACTTTTACAGCAAACCGAAGGCAAGCTCAAGCCGGGAGCTTCGATTTTACTCGAAATCGGGTCGGAACAGGGCGAAATGCTCAAAGCCGAAGCCGCAAACTATCCGTGGCTAGAGTTCACGGGCATTCACAAAGACTTCTGCAACAACATCCGTTTCGTCAGCTACAAAGCGAAGTAAGAGTTCATCGAATAACGCACGTCAAGTGCAAAATAAAACTGTATGGATCCTCCTAACGGAGGATGACTGCGATGGAATTCTGTATGGATCCCCTACGCAAATGCAATCCAAGAAATAATGGTTCCCCTCCCTTCGGTCGAGGATGACAGCTTCGAGGATGACAGCGATAGCACCCCGTATGGATTCTCCTAACGAAGAATGACTGTGCGGGACATGCCGAGGTTCTAGCACACGGCGCAGCCGAGGGCAGAGAGGACAAATGTTTCGCTCTCGCCCATGCGGTAATACGGAATCAGGTCATCGTCATCGATGGAGATAGCGTCACCTCCGTTCAGCTGCATCAGTTCGTCAATGCGGCGTTTGAAAATGGAAAAGCCGGAATCCCACGGAGACGGATCCCACTGGGAATGCTCCGGAATTTCGACTACATGCTTATTCACTTTAATCATTTTGCGATTCATATTTTCACCTTCTGGTGTTTAGTGTTCTTACGAGCACCAATATAGAATCATCGAATGTCAAAAGCTGACATTTTGAGTTTTTCGCTTTTTTTTCACTAAATAATTGTAAGGTGATCCCGGCACAAAGGCCGGGATGACAATGCTATGGGTGCTGTTGCTGGATGCTTCGCGACGCTCAGCATGACGATGCATGGAAACTGGGATGACAATGCGATTATTCAATTACAGTCGCGGTGACTTGGGCGTGTCCAGCCTTGTCCAGCCCGAGAGCCTTCCCTGCCGCTTCGCTCAAATCAAGCACGCGCTTTTTCGAATACGGTCCGCGGTCATTGACGCGAACAACAACAGAAGCGCCCGTTTTCTGACGCACGACTTTCAACTTAGTCCCGAACGGGAGCGACCTATGCGCACAAGTAAATCCATCACGGTCAAAGATTTCACCGCTAGCCGTTTTCCGACCGTCATAGCCCTTGCCATAAAAACTCGCATCGCCCGAAAAAGTGTAACCGGCTCTCACCTTTTCAACACGCGATTTCGTCGATGTCACACGGGTATAGCCTTTGCGGTTCGAAGCATTTGCACATCCTGAAAAGGCGAACAAAACACAGAGCAACGTAACCGCAAGAAACCGAGAAAACATACAAATTCCTATTCAAAGTCGTACATGCTGTTATATGTATTCTCGAGAATTTCGTCTTCTTTACTGATAATCTCAGCCTTTTTTTCTTCGGGCTTCTGGTTCAGCTCTTCGTAATACCGCGCCGATTTCTTGTCGATATTTTCAATATTCTGGGCGGTACGTTTACGCAGTTTGTCAATGTCACTATCCGATGTCGTAAGACGCGTATTGAGCACATAGGCAGCCTGCTTGCCCCACGGCGTCGAACCATGGTTGTCTCGAAGTTGTCTGTAAAAAACAACGGCACTATCCATATTCGGGAGCATTTGATAGTAAATCGCCTTCATGTAAAGCGCCTGAACACCCGACTGCGTTTCCGGGTAGTCCTTATAAACGCCGTCAAACGCATCAAACGCCTTCGCATAAGCGGAATCCACCAATTCCATCTTGCTGGCAGGCATTTCAGAGGCTACCGTCCACAAACTTTCCGCCGCCATGTAACGTTCGCGGGCTTCGTCCTCACGAGTTTTCATCGTAACACGCATGCCCAAGTTCGTCTGTGCCTGTTTGGCGTAATCGGTATTCGGGTACTTTTCAATAATTTCCTTGTACAGTTCCTCTGCCGTGTCAGGGTCATGCAAGAATTCGTCATAGACAAACGCTCTTGCATACGAAGCACGCAAAATGCTCGCTGTATCGTTAGAATGTTCAATTACGTTCGTGAGCCTCGCGATAGCGCTATCCGCCTCGGAGAGTTTGAGCAAAAAGAGTTCCGCTATCATGAATTCAGTCTTGAAGAACGACTTCATGTCGGGAATGGAATCATTGTTCTCACGAATATCGTTGTTACGGTCACGCATGGAAACAAGCTGTCGTAACGCATTGCGACGTTCTCGGGCCTGTTTAGCATACTCGCTGATAGACCTCGCGATATAGCTACTGTCGTAATAAGCCATGGCAAGATCATAATTCAGTTTTTTAGTCTGTTCATAATCCCCCATATTGAAGTAACTACGGGCAGACGCTTCGGACTTCGGATGATCCGAGTTCACCTTATTGAAGATTACAAACGCATCGGCATTGCGACCAGCCCAAAGTGTCGTTTCACCGATACGGACAAGATAGAACGGACGTTGTTTTTCGTAAGCCTCGGTCTTGTAAAGTTTCTTGTATTCATCTGCAGCCATGAGGAAGTCTTTCTTGTTCACAAGACATTCAGCAGATTGCTCGCCAGCAGTTTGGCGCTCACGGTCATTCAAATTCTCGATTTCTTTTGCATTGTAATGTTCATGGGCCTTGTCCCAATTTTCCATCTTGAAGTAAAGGCCAGCCAGACGGAAATGCGCCTTGCCCTTCATGTACGGGGTTCCACTCGTATCGGCAAGCACGGCCTCCAATGCGGCAATAGCCTGCTCCGGCGCCTCGGATTTTTCATCCAAAAGCGAAAGAAGATTCAGCCCTTGGAAATAATAAGGATGGTTCTTGTCAGCAACGACAGGTTCCAACGCAAAGCGGCTGATATTGAATTCCTGGTTGCGGTAGAGGCAGTAAGCGCGCTGGTACTCTACGGCACGCATGGAATCGTTGTCGGAAAAATAGCGTTCGTACTCGTCGTACTTGGTGATGGCCTTGGGCCAGTCGCTTTTATGCCTATAGGATTCCGCAATCAAGAAAACGGCTTCGGCGGTGCGTTTCTTGTTTTTCGGGAAACGCTCCAGCACGCGAGAGCCTTTTTCAATGATTTTTTCGTATTTCTGGGATTCTTCGTTACCCGGGTAAGACTGGGTTTCATCAGGGACACTGTCCAGGCGCGCAGTACGGAGTTCCGTCGCTTCATCGTAGAGCCGTTCCGCATTGAACATATGGTTCAGGTAGGCACAGCAGGTGCAGCCTTCCAAAAAAGCGGCAATCAGGACTAAAACTAAAAAACGACCACGGAACATATGCCTATAAAATAGATATTTACGAGCTAAAATTCCAGTAAAAGCGGCAGATAATCGCAAAGTTTCATACCTGTCGGCGGCAAAGTGCTGCGGTCAAGGCGTACCATCCTCACTTCGGCAGGCTTTCCGACGATGCGGGCCAGGATTTCGAAGTTATCGCGGGTTTCCCAAACAACCGCATCCATGACGACACCGTCATCGCAAACCGTCTCACCCGTATTGTTGCCTATGCCGGATATTCTGGAATTCTGCTTTGAAAGGCGCGAAAAGATTTCGGGAGCAACGCCCAAATGGTTCGAACTCGAAGCGGAATCAAAAACAGCCACATGGACTTCCCTAAAGCGGTTCAACGTATCGAAAACGACGGTATAAGTATGCTGATACGGAGGTTCATAGAAGGATTCCTGCCAGACAAAACGCTTCACTTGTTTAAAATTCGAAAGAGAATACTTCTTGAAGAACTCCTGCGAAGAAGCTCCATAGCGAACAAGATAATGTCCCAATTTCGTCGAAAAATCGTGTTTCAAGGAAGGCGCCATGGACTCGCGGAGACTATCGACCGCACGGTTCAAGTTCGCAGTCAATCCGTTGTTGTATTCTTCGATAGCCACGCGTCTGGACTGTTCCACCTCGGAAATGCGCATCTTGATGTCCGGGTATTCCGGATCGTTTTTCAAGATGTAGTTGAATTCGCGGCGGGCCAAATCGAACATATGATTCTTCAAGTAAGCGGTTCCAAGAGCTTCGCGAAGCGGCAAATTTTCAGGATAACGTTCCACCAGCGGAACCAGTATATCGCACGCCACCTGGGCACGTTCGCGAGAAGAACCGCCAACGACGCCCCCCTTTCCTGGAGGAGTCTTTTCACCTATTGTCGCTATGGCACGGCGAGCTTTTTCGTAATCGGGACGGAAAGCGATGATTCTCTGGTACGTCTTTTCGGCGGCATCGAACTTGCCTTTGTACTCCGCCAGGTAGCCTTTCAACAGGAGCAATTCCGACGAAAGCGGGAACTGCGTCAGGGCGTAATCCACCACAAGAGCAGCGCTGTCCAAGTCGCCCGCATCATGATAGACCTTCGCCAAGAGCTCAAACGCCCTCTGCGAGTCGCCCGACGAAAGACTGATGGCCGTACGGCATTCAAGAGCCGCATCCTTCGTGTTCGAGTTCTTGAGCAAAAGCTCGGCATACCACAGCCTGATTTCGTAAATGGACGGGGAACGGTTGCTCGCCATCTTTGCCAGTTCGAGAGCCACGTTCATGTTACCGGCCAAAAGCGACTTGCGACTGTCCAAATAAAAGCTGATGCCTGTATTCGAGTACCGCGTCATCAATCGCCCAATCAGCAAATCGGCACGGTCACGCATGGCATCCGTAACGGAATCCATACTGAACAACGTATTGACTTCACCCCAGACTGCAGCATCGACATTCGGGTACAAAAGCACAAGCGCATCGTAGATTTCGTAAGCGGCTTTCGCGGCCCCGCTACGGGAAAGCTCCCCCGCCCGACGGAATTCCGCCTGGGCCTGTACCGGCAGTTTTTCCACTGCCGCCTTAAAATTCGGGGCATCGCCATTCAGTAGGGCTGTACCGGCTTCAAGGCCAAACGGGACCTCGCCCACAACCGTCTTTGACGGTCCGTACTTGTTATAAAGCTTGTAACCACCATACGCAATCAGCGCACCAAAGAAAACAATCAGAAATAGGTAGGCGGCTGTACGGGGTGCCGATGAGGAATTAGCCATTAGATTTCCAATTAAAGTTCCAAAAAGTCGGCCAATTTTTCTTTATGTTCCTTGCTCTTCTGCAAGCGACGCAAAGTCTTGTTCTTGATCTGGCGGACACGTTCACGGCTGAGCTTAAGGTCTTCGCCGATGTCCTTGAGAGTCGTATCTTCGACCGTATCGAGGCCGTAGAACATGCGAAGGATTTCTTCTTCGCGCTGCGGAAGGGACGAAAGCGTTTCCTGGATGAGTTTGCGACGTTCTTCGCGTTCCATGTCCTCGTCCTGGTTGCCGTCGCTGCCGAGCACGTCCATAAGCGTACTCACGGAATCCGCGCTCGAAACGCCAGCGTCATCGCCAATCGGGGCATCAAGCGAAATATCGACAATCTTTTCCATGACTTCGACGATATCGCGTTCGTAGGCGGAAAATTCTTCCATCGAGATGGTCTTGTCGTAATCGCCGCCGTTCTGCATCAAGGCGCGCTTGAAGCGGTTCACGAGAGCGAGCTTGTTCGGCGGAATGCGGACGGCGCCCACCTGTTCGAACAAAGCCTTCTGGATAGACTGGCGAATCCACCACACGGCATAGCTGATGAACTTCACGTCCTTGTCCATGTCAAAACGCTTAGCCGCCTTGAAAAGACCGAGGTTACCTTCGTTGATAAGGTCCAAAAGCGAGAGACCGCGACCCTGATACTTGCGGGCGACACTCACCACAAATCGCAAGTTGCCACGGATAAGGCGCTGCAAGGCAGACTTTCGAATTTCTTCGGTTTCACCGTTCTTGATAATTTTCAACAACGCCGATTCCTCCTGCGGAGTCAGCGTAGGATACCTATTCAAGTCACGAAAATAAAGAGCTTCGTTAAAATCACTCATAAATACAACACCTTTTGTCTTGGGCAAAATGCCGTTGACTCTTTCAAATATGGTTTTTTATGCTGATTTCGTCAATTCCTTGAGTTTATCATACGGGTAAATTCCCGAACGGTGACCATCACTGAAGGAAAGCCCCACTGCATAACGACCAATCGACTGGACATGCGTGAGTTTTACATCCAAGGGAACAGTCGAATCATCCAAGAGCTTTTCGCCAGTATGTTCATCGACACAGAGCGCACACGGGCATGACAAGCGGAGCGTACGGGCATCGCAAGCGCCGCGGCTGCCATCGTTCCATTCAAAACCGAGCTTGCCCTCTTTTGTCCTAAAAACTTTTTTCGGTTGAATCATACTTCCTCCACGGGCAGCTGTTCGAAATCGTAATTGAAGTTCTTGAGAATTCCGTCGCCTTCGGACGCAAACACAGCGAGCGTACGCACCATCTTTTCGGCAGCGTCCATAAAGACTTTTGCCGACTCGGAATTCGGGTAACGAAGCACCGCAGGAGTTCCTTCATCGCCGCAACCAGCAACGGCGGGTTCCAGCGGGACCTTGCCAATAAGCGGAACACCCCAAGTATCGGCGATTTTTTGACCGCCACCGGCAGGGAAAATGTTGTGGTGCTTGCCGCATTCATCACAAATGAAATAGCTCATGTTTTCCACGACACCGATGACCGGAACGCCCACGTTATCAAACATGGCGAGTCCCTTGCGGCAATCGGCGAGAGCCACCTCTTGCGGAGTTGTCACGACGACCGCACCAGCCATGGGGCAGTTCTGCGTGAGCGTGAGCTGGATGTCGCCCGTTCCTGGAGGAAAATCGACGAGAAGATAGTCGAGTTTGCCCCAGCGCACATGATGGATGAAGTGCTGGATCATCTGCGAAACCATCGGTCCGCGCCAGATGGTCGCCTTGTCGCTGTCCGCGAACATGCACATGGAGACGATGCTGATGCCGCCCTTCGCCTCGACAGGCGCAATCGTATTGTCTTCGAAAACTTCAGGTGCCTTATCGATGCCGAACATGAGACCCATGCTCGGTCCGTAAATGTCGGCATCAAGAATACCCACACGAGCACCGGAAAGGCTAAGCGCCATTGCGAGGTTCGCCGTCACGGTCGATTTACCGACACCGCCCTTGCCACTTGCAACGGCAACCACATGCGCCACTTCGCCGATATGGGAATTCTGCGGAGCCTTCGCGGCGGAGTTGTCGTCGCCCACGCGCCCCTGCGAAGAAGTCAATTCCACCTCGACTTCGGTTGCACCAAGACTCTTGACGATGGCGATGCACTGGTCCTTGAAGCGGTCGCGAATCGGGCATGCCGGAGTCGTGAGGCGCAAATCAAAGGAAACCTTCGTACCTTCAATTTTCAGATTTTGAACAAAGTTTAGTTCAACGATATTCTTGTGCAGATCCGGATCCTGGACCGCACGCAAGGCACTTAAGATATTCTGTTCATTCAGTTGCATAGGCAGTTAGAAGTAGGAAGTAGACAGTAGGAATTAAGAAACGGTTAGAACTGTCCGAATATTTTTGCTTTAATTTAATAAATCACGGGCGGGCGCACCCATTACCGATTGTACCCCATGAAGTAAATTCCAGCGGCGCAGGCAGCAACACCAAACACAAAACTCGCGAGCGCATAAATTGCGAACATCCCAACCTTACCGCTTTGCAGAAGTACGAGGTTTTCATTTGCAAACGTGCTGAACGTCGTAAAGCCACCGCAAAACCCCGTCACCAAAAGCAGTTTGAGGTTCGGCGAAAGGCTGTCGCACTTGAGGAAGAGTCCCGAGAAAATCCCGATGCAAAGGCAACCGAGAACGTTCGCCACAAACGTTGGCCACGGGAATCCGGCCGCTTTCGGAATCACTAGCGAAAGGAAGTAGCGAAGTACGCTACCGAGAGCACCGCCGATTGCCACGTACAAGTAATTCATTTCGGGACCTTTAATGTTAGTGATTACTACAGCGAGAATTTCGGCATTCTAAGCAAATGCGTCATGCATGGTGGCCACTCTTCTTCGTAATGGCTTACCAAGATGATGGTCGTCTGCGTCGAAAGCAGTTGCAACAGGTGGAACAGCTTTTCGCGGTACTCGCCTTTGAGGCCTTGCGTCGGTTCGTCGAGCAACAGCACCTCCGGTGGACGGATTGCGGCTCGCGCCATCAGCACCAGGCGTTTGTCAATCGGCGAAATTTTGCGAATCGAAATGGACGTATCTTCAAAGCCCAAGTAGTTAAGCCATTCGCGGGCTTTCGCCTTCTCTTCCCACGTGATGTTTTCGGCACGGCAGAGGTTCGGCGTGAATCCCGTACAAAGAACTTCTAACAAATTCAAATCTTCGCGATACTGGAGCGCCATCTCCGGCGAGAAGAATCCGAGTTTTGCCTTGTGGTCCCAAATGTTAAGGCCATGCCCCGGTCGTTCACCGAGGAGCGTAATGTCGTTATTGTAAATCTGCGGATGGTCAGCCGTGAGCATGCCGAGGAGCGTACTCTTGCCGGCACCGTTCTCGCCCATGACCGCCCAATGTTCGCCCTTGCGAACCGTCCAGTTCAAATCCTTGATGACATCCGTATCGCCAAAACGAACGTTGACATGTTTAAGGTCGAAAAGAATTTCGCCGCTATTGTCATTCCCGCGAAAGCGGGAATCTCCCTTCGCGTCACGAAGATCAACAATCTCGTAGTTTTTCAACTCCGCTTTCTTGAACTTCGGGGCGGCAGCGGCTTTCGGGAGTTCACCAGCGTACTGCGTGAACGTCTTGTCCGCATAAACAAACGCCGGAATTTCCGGGAGCAGTTCATCTTCGCGAGCGAGGCGCACCACCAAATTCAAGCCAGGGCGTTTCGCGAGGTCAGTAACGCAACCCGCCAAATGCGCACGGTACTCCGGATCGAGCCCGCCGAACAAGTCATTGAAATAAATCCATTCCGGCTTTTCCATCCACATGCGGGCCAAGAGCACTCGACGCAGTTCACCGTTCGAAAGGCTCAATAGCTTGCGGTCAAGAATTCCTTCGGCAAGGTCCGCAATATTCAAAGCTTCATTCAACTTTGCAGGGTCAGTCAACGGCCATGCCATATCGTCGATATAGCGGTCCGTCTGTAAAAAGAACTTCTTGTCCAGAAGCAGGTTGCGCACCAGCGGGGCTTCCGCATCATGCAAGCTGATAAAACGCTGCTGGAAAAACGGGGCCAACGCCTGCTGGATTTTACGTTGTACCGCCTCAGACATCGTGGAGACGTTTTCACGTTGATTCAAAAAATGAGTAATGACTCGGTCAAGATCTTCGCCCTCGGTGCTAAAAATCTGCACCTGCGGAAACATCTCAATCAGAGCTTCAAAGCGCTTGAATTCCATGCGCACAAAGATAGAAAAAAGCGGGGTTCAAATGATTTTAGGGATTATCCGATTCTTTACATTCTTTAAAATTTTCGAGTTTCTCGTTCGAATAGACAATCCGCAGCATTGTTGAATCCGTTACCGATTTTAAACGTCCAGCCTCATCGTAATCGAGCACAAGCTTTCCGATTTTGTCTCTTGATTCGAAATGAACCGGGAAAAAAACGAATGGGAAATCTCTCCTATAAGACTCCTTATATTGAGCATAAGATTTGAGTTTTCCATTTTCACCATATTCGTATTTTGTGATAATTGAATAGGGGGAATACCGCCATCCAGGGAGAAAAGTATCTTCATAGAAAGACGAATCTAGCACACTGTTACCAGCAGTATCAAATAGTTTTGTCCGAGAATTCACAAACTTATAAAACCATATTTCATCCGAAATTTCCTTGACTATCTTTCCATTCTCGTAATAACGGGTAATTTCCATTTCATAGCGTTTGCCTCCATATTTGACTATTTCGCGATTTTCCTTAAACTTTCTCTTGTAAAAGGCAACCTTCCGTCTTGATTCGTCAAATATGTTCACACTGTAATCCGCCGTATCGTTCGAAGAATATTCATAGCGAAAAACTTTCCCTTCAAATTCATACAGAACTGGGCGTTGCAAACTATCAAACAACATTTTGTCCGCATAGAACTCGTCACCCACTTGCAAGAAACCTTCGACATCAGTTTTTCGCGTTTTGGAAGAAAAACTGAGCATTTTTCCAGAAACGGAATCCAGTTCCATTTTACTTTCGCTAATTATCTCGTCACAGCGTCCGTCCCGCCACTTGCAAGCAACACATTCCGTCACCACCCCATTTTTGCGTTTCCCCACATACAAACTAGAGTTTCCCGAAAAGTCAGTCATCAATGCAACAACAGAATCTGCAGATTCCGCTTTAATCTCTTTAGAAACCCGGAAACAACTATCGCCTTTCGAATAATGCGTAAATACAGTTCCCTCGCCCCACATCGAACGGAGTTCTCCCTCCAAAGAATCCCTCACATATCGTTGCGACAATTCGTATTCAGTTTGCTGTCCTGGGATTTCATGTAATTTAAAGAAGAAATCCGCCGTAGCGCCAATTTCCAAGTGCTCTTTCGGATCAAAATTATCCTCTCTCATGTAACGCGGTACTTCTCCGCATGCAAGGCCCTGCGGAAAATTCTTTGAATAAATCAACATGTCCAGCGCACTTTCCGAGCTACGAACTTCTTCTTGCGACAAGAAGCCCGGATCCAAGGAAAGCGCACGACAAGAGTGATAGCCGTAAAATGCTACGAGGAGCAGAAGAGGGACCGCAACAATCAGAAGAATTTTCAGCGACTTTTTCATGAAAGGCATCTTTAAATTAAGAAAATTTTTTGCATACCCGCGATGCAATCACGCAAGAAATATAAATAAGAAAAACCCCCAGCCGGAGCTGGGAGTTTGTGAGGAGGAAATAATCTTAAATATTAGAACTTGTTGAAGAAGTCCCAAGTGGTTTCAGGCACCCAAGACTGACGCTGGCCAGGGTCCTTGTGGTCCCAAATATGACCGCCGTTCTGCGTGCACCAGCGAACCGGGAAGCGTTCTTCGACAGTCTTATAGTCATAGCAGACGTGCGGGCCGTTGCCACCGTATTCCTGAGCCTTTTCGTTCTTCGCCTTACCGCCTTCGGAGTTGAGTTCCAAGATGATATCGCGGGCAGCACGACCCATCTGCGGAGTGCAGAGGTTGTCCTGCAAGCCGAGCACGCCCATCCAACCGACGCCCATTTTCTTGCGCTGCGGGAGCCAGATGTTGCGTTCGGCAGTTTCGTACACGGCCACGGCGCGGAGCACCTCCTGATGGTTCCAGGAAAGACCGTTACTGAACATGGAACCGTAGCTGAAGCCAGTCGAGAACACGCGAGAAGAGTCGATGCAGAAGCTGCTTTCGAGCATGGCCAGAAGTTCATCGAATAATTTGTAGTCATCCTGACCCCACGGAGCCTGGTTTCCATTGCCTTCCGGAGCAACAAAGATTGCGGTCTCTTCCTTGTCAAGCGGCTTAAGGCCATAGTAGCCTTCGTCCTGCACGCCGCCGGCCCAGCCGCCCATGCACTGCATACCGAAAATCAACTTGTACGGTTTATTCTTGTCGTAACTCTTCGGGATATCGATACGCACATCACGAGTACCCTTACTCCACTTGAAGCTGATATACGGTTTGCCACTAGCACGGTACTTGTAATCAAGCTTAGTATCCTTGCCGCAGCCGCTAGAAGGCACCGGATCATTCTTTAAGCCCCAACCGTAAGCATACTGCGGTTCAGCCTTCGGTTTCTTGACAGTAAGCGCAAGATTCGTGTCAAGGTTATTCAAAATCACCGAGAGGGTGTCGAAACCGTCGGCAATGACCTTGAGCGTTTCGTTCGTTGTCAGCCTTGCAAGAGCCGCCTTTTTACCGTTAGCAAACGAGGCTCCATAATTACCGTTCGAGGTGAAACGGATACTGCGTTGGGCACTTCCGATCTTTACGTTCGCATAGTAAGCCCCTTGGGCCTTGACGCATGCCTGCAAGTCAAGGCTTCCAGAACCATAAAGGGTTTCGCTCATCAGACGATTACCCATCATGTCGAAGATCTGGACCTGTACGGGTTCACTGGAACGTTGAGAGAAAGAAAGAACGCCGTTATTGACGCTGATATAGCCCGGAAGCACGCGTCCCATCACAGACATTCCTTCTTCGTGGAATTTAAATTCACCCTTGTCATCGGTCTTGGTAGAAAGGCCATTTTTGACAAGTAAAACAGATGCACCGCTTACCGCGCCGCCCTGTTCGTCACTCACTTTGCCCGTAAGCGTAAAGGCACTAGCCGATACAGCCATTGCGCAAGCGAGAGCTAGAGGTTCCCAAACACTCTTTTTCATAGTAGCTCCTTATGTTGCTTTTATGGAAAATAAATTCAAAAGGGAGCCATTGTTCACGCCGAAAGGCAATTGGTTTGGACAAAATATCCAAAAGCAGGTTTAAGAGATTTTACAATGCCGCCGTTTTACAGCAATTTTAAGCGAATCAGAGCAAAGAAAAGGCCGGAATATACTATTTTATTACGCAAATAACATTTAGTTTGGAGAGAATATGAAAAAAATTTGGACGCTCATCGCAAGCACCATGTTGGCTGCATCCGTCGCTTTTGCACAAGATGACTTCGACCCGGAATACACAGACCAGGCCGAAGAACAGGTCGCTGAACAGGCAGAAGAACAAGCTGAAGAACAGCCTGCCGAACAGGAACAGGTTGCTGAACCTGTAGAAGAAAAGGCTAACGTAGCAGAAGAACCTGCTCCGGCACCCGCTCCGGCTCCGCAGTACCAGGCTAGCGCTCAAGAGCCCGCACAAGAAAACGTCCAGAATGACGAATACGCTCCGGCAAACGCCAACAACACGCCTTTCTTTGGCTTCGGTCTGAAGTTCGCCTTCAATTACGGCAGAATGTTCGGCTTCAAGGAAGACCTCGACAACGACAGCGACATCGACGGAACCCCGTCGGGTATCGGTTTTGACGGCGGTCTCATGTTCCGCATTCAGATGATTCCGAACCTGTACTTCACTCCTGAAGTCAACATCGCCCATATTACCACCGAACACGAATTCATGCACCACAAGCGCAAGTACGTTTCTACGGACTTGGAACTCCCCTTGCTGATGCGCGGCGTGATTGCCAATAGATTCTACGTGACCGGCGGCGCCCAGTTCAACTTCACCTTGAGCAGCAAGGCTAAAATCGACGCCGTTGAAAACGCCACGTTGGACATCACGGTTGCTAGCAACGAAAAGGTCGAACAGGCAACATTTGGATTCGGCATTGTAGCCGGCGCAGGCGTCAACATTGTTGCAGGTCTCTTCTTCGACTTCCGCTTCTACATGGGCATCACGGAACTCTACCCCGACGTGAAGACCCTGGACGACCTGGAATTCGCTACGGGCGATTACTCCTTGGTTGATATGTCTGGCGCAAGAATGATGAAGTTCAAAGTCGGTCTCAGCTACTGGATTATCTAATTGAAATTCCTTTCGAACTTGACTTACAAGGAATGTGCCCCTGTAGTTACTGCAGAGGCCATGCGCTTCTTGGATGGAGACACCAAGAGGAGCCGCGTTTCTAGCGCCGGATTTCCGCCGTTTTGGGAACCCCAAACCGAAATTGACGCAGAATTCGTAGATGGATTCGCTACCGCCATCGATGCCGGTTACGGCCTGATGAAATTGGCGGGGCAAAAGCTCTTTGAAAAAGCAATTGATATGCTCGGCGAAAGCCCCGAAGGCAAATCGGTCGCCGTATTTGTCGGCGGCGGAAACAACGGCGGCGACGGCCTCGTTCTTTCCAAATTGCTGATTGAAGCAGGTATTCCCTGTACAGTCTATTCGCTCGCCAAGGCCGAAACCTTCAAGAACGAAGCGGCCATGGCGTACCAGGATTTCTCGGAAAGCGGCGGAAAGCTCATTATCATTAATGACCTCCCCGTACACGAACCGAAATTCGCTCTTGCCGTGGACTGCATGCTCGGCAACGGAGCCTCGGGCGAACTGCGCCCGGCCTTTGCTCGAGTCGTGATCAACTTGAGCGAATGGAACATTCCGATTCTTGCAGCAGACGCCCCTACCGGTTTTGATTCTTCGGAACACCGCTGCGGCGAAAACTGCATTCAAGCCACCGAGACGCTCGTCTTCGGGCTCCCCCGCTTGGATGCCTACACCAACGAAGGCGCTCGCGTTTTCGGCAAGACGACGGTCGAACCGCTCGACTACCCCGAAAACCTGATTGACAAAGTCCTGTCGGGCGTATTCCTCGCCACCGAAGACATGATTCCGGCACTGCTCCCTGACCGCGACGAATTTGGCGACAAGCGCAGCCAAGGTACAGCCATGGTGATTGCAGGTTCCGGCAATATGACCGGGGCAGCCGCCCTTTGTACCAAGGCATGCCTTAGAAGCGGTGCAGGACTTGTCACGACCGCGACGCCGAAGGCTTTGCTCCCGGCTTTGCAATCCAAGCTTGACGAGCCCGTATTCTACGGTATAGGAAATGCGACGACAGACAAGCTTTCGATTATGCACTTGATGCAGTTGCAGGATATCGCGACGCACCAAAACGCCATCGCCATCGGTCCCGGACTTGGAACCGACACCGAAACGCAAGACGCAGTCCGCATGTTCTTGACCGGATTGCAGATTCCCGTGGTTGTCGACGCCGACGCGATTAACGCCTGCGGCTCGGCATATTTCTGCATGGAAGGCGGCCCTGCGAATGCGATTGTCACGCCGCACAAGCGCGAATGGGAACGCAACTTCGGTCCGCTTCCGGCAAACGAAAGTTTCTATCCGGAATACCTGCAGCAGTTTGCAACGCAGTTCAAGATTACAATCGTGCTGAAGGGCTGCCCCACTTACGTGGCCATTCCCGACGGACGCGTGTACGTGATTCCGGCCCGCAATTCCGGGCTTGCCAAGGGCGGCGCAGGCGATGTGCTTACCGGCATTATCACCGCACTCCTTGCCCAAGGTTTGCCGACTGCAGAAGCAGCCGTACTCGGCGTGCTCTTGCACCAGAAAGCAGGCCGTTTGACCCGCGAAAAAATGGGAGCATTTGGCATGCTCCCGACTGACGTCATTGAAATGTTGCCAGCTGCGTTTGGCTGCTAAGGCTACTAATGTCATGCCGCACTTGATGCGGCATCTCCTTTTCTACTAAAGTAGTTCAGAAACCAGTTTGTCCATCGCGGCTTCGGATTCGGCGCTGAGCGTAGACTTCACCGTCACTACCGTTTCGGCGAGCGTCACGTTCTTGAGCGTGGTGAGGATTTCCGTCATCTTCTTGGCAGCCATCGGAGCCCACGTGCCGTTTTCCACGACGCCCACCTTGCGATTGCTGTAGTTCTTCGCCTTCAAATGGTTGAGAAAATCTTCCATCACCGGGAAAAGGCCCGCATCATATGTAGGAGCGGCCACCACCATGCGGTCGTAGCGGAAAGCATCTTCGATGACTTCGGCCATGTCGCTGCGGGCAAGGTCAGATACCACAACCTTCTCGACACCAGCGGCTTTGAGTTTTTCGCCGAGTACTTCCGCGGCCTTCTTGGTTCCACCGTAAATCGAGGCAAAAGCCACGAGCACGCCCTTGTCTTCGGGAGCGTAGCTGCTCCAGGTGTTGTACTTGTCGATGTAGTAGCCAAGGTTTTCGGTGAGCACCGGGCCATGCAGCGGGCAAATCGTCTTGATGTCGAGTGCAGCAGCCTTCTTGAGCACCGCCTGCACCTGGTTGCCGTACTTGCCCACAATGTTGAAGTAGTAGCGGCGAGCTTCGCATGCCCAGTCATCCGGGTCGGCATCGTACACGCCGAACTTGCCGAATGCATCGGCCGCAAACAGCACCTTCTCGCTCTGTTCGTAACTGAACAGGACTTCGGGCCAATGCACCATCGGGGCACCAATAAACTGAAGCGTGTGTGCACCGAGCGAAAGCGTATCGCCTTCCTTCACGGTCTGCTTCTTGACCGATTCAGGGAGAGCCATGAACTGCGGCAGGAGTGCGAAAGCCTTCGCCGAAGAAACGAGAGTTGCTTCCGGGTACTTCGCGACAAAATCAGCAATGCCGCCAGCATGGTCCGGTTCCAAGTGATGAATCACCAGGTAGTCCGGCTTGCGGCCAGCGAGAGCGGCATCCAGATTAGCAAGCCATTCATTCACCTTGTGCGCATCGACCGTATCGGTCACGGCAATCTTTTCGTCCACAATCACATACGAATTGTACGCCATGCCCTCGGGCACCACATACTGGCCTTCGAACAAATCCAAATCGCGGTCATCGACACCGATGTACTTGATATTTTCGCTAAAGTTCTTCATGGTTCTTTCCCTGTATTTTTTTTCAATTCTTTTTATTCTCTTTTTCAAAAGAAACACAATCAAACATAAAAGAAGATAGATAAAAAAGATAATCAGCACCGCAAAAAAGTCAAACATGTCCCTAGAAACAAACAAATAGGCCCCTGCAGCGACAGATACCACAATCAAAAGCACATCATCGCTTAATTTCCATCCTTTCATTTTTCTTTCCTTTCGAACGGCATCAATTCTTTATCAGTCCTTGAGGCAACGGACAGAGAGCCCGAGGTCCTTGCTACTGCTGCCTATACTCCCATCGTCTTTACCGTAGTATAAGAACAAGTAATACGCGGTGTCGCTATAGCGTTCAGTAGAACTCCAGAAGTACGCGTAATAGCCTTCGACGCTGTACTCCCCACTCTCGAGTCTGTAGCCAGTAGACAACGCAGCAAACGAATAGTCATCCGTTCCGTTTCCGTTATCATACCAACCACTGGTGGACTTGAGCATTTCGCCCGTCATCCAAACGCCCCCGACTGCAGCTAACAACGTTTCAATTTCCTCAAATGTAGGCAGGCGCCAGCCGCTCGGGCAAGCCGTTGTCGCAGCATCCCAGGTGTAAAAACGGCCATACTTGGTGCAATATTCTGTGGAATCGTTGTAGCAGTAACTGTTTGCCGTTTCGTGATTGAGATTTTCGGCCATCCATACCTGGTCACCGATCTTTACGGTCTTGTAGGTCTGGCCGTCGCGTTCATCCACCAACTCGCCGTATTCGCAAGTATCCGTGTCATCGGTCTTACACGGAGTCGCTAAAGTCACCGAACTAGATGATCGTTCTGAACTTGATGACCCTGCGGAAATGGAAGATTCTTTCCCATCCGGGCGCGACGCAAAGTCGCTGTCATCGTCACCGCAGGCGACGAGGAAGATTGTCAAAAAGGCAATTAGACAAGCACCGGTATAAAACGTATGGATCCCACCTTGGTGGCCATGCGCACTAAGCAACAAGTTGCTAAGTGCTGTCCGCCCGGACGCTTCGCGCCCAGGATGACGGCTCCAGGGTGACACAAACTTTTTCATAAAGGACTCCTACCCATAAGCACCTTCGGAACAATATATAATATTTTTCTACATTCAGGTTATGCCCAAGACTTTACTATTGCTCGATTCGTACGCGCTTGCGTTCCGCATGTTCTACGCCTACTCGCAAAACCCGCTCAAGAACAGCCAGGGCGAAGACGTGTCGATGATGCACGGTTACTGGGGTGCGGTGCTCCGCATCTTGGCTAAGCACAAGCCCACGCACTTTGCGATTGCGCGCGACGTGGCACATACGAAAACCTTCAGGCACGAACTTTACCCCGACTACAAGGCGAATCGCGGGCCCATGCCCGAAGAGATGGCGGCGCAGATGCCGCTGCTGGGCGAAAGTCTCGAGGCTAGCGGAATACCGCTGCTTTCGGAACCGGGCTACGAGGCAGACGACGTGATGGCAAGTACCGCGGTGGCTGCGGTCGAGGCGGGATTCGACAGCGTCGTGATTCTCAGTAAAGACAAGGACATGTCACAAATCGTGACGGATAAGATTCACCTTTTCCACTTGACGAAAGGCGCCGATGGAATAGATTTTGGCCCCGAGCAGGTGATGGAAAAGTACGGGCTCCCGCCGGAAAAGATACGCGACTACCTCGCGCTCATGGGAGATGCGAGCGACAACGTCCCCGGCGTACCGAAGGTGGGCCCGAAGACGGCCATCCAGTTGCTGAACGATTACGGCGACATGGACAACCTGTACGCGAACCTGGACAAGATTACCAAGAAGGGCTTGCACGACAATTTGGCGAACAACCGCGAAAAGGCATTCCTCAGCCGCGAACTCGTGACACTACAGACAAAGCGGGCATTTAGCGGAAATTTAGACGCGCTTGAATACAACGGCCTGCATGTAGACACGCTCGCGCAGATGTTCAAGGACCACGAAATCAACAGTCTGTTGCGCCTGCTCGAGAAGGTCCCGAGCAAGTCGGGATTCGTGCGCAACGACGATCCGAATAATGCGGGTGCGGAAGGCGCCAACGGGGACGTCGCGATTCAGGCAGCATGTTTCCCGGTTGATGTTCCGCCGCCGTATATCTGCGTTGATACTGATGAAATTTTCGAGCAGATGAAGGCGGAATTCTCCGCATCGTCTTTGATTGGCGTAGACACCGAAACCGATGGCCTTGACCCGATGCAATGCAACATCGTGGGTCTCTGCCTCGCCTCTGCCGACAGCGACGGCAACGTGGCGAAGGGCTACTACATTCCGCTCGCGCACACCGACGAAATCGGGTTTCCACTCCCCGCGGGCAAGGGCGGAAACTTCGATTTCAACAAGGCCGCGAACTGGTTCAAGGAATTTTTCGCCGACAATGCTCCTGTCGCCGATAATAATGGCGCCGACGGCGCGTCTTCGAAACGCGCTTTCGTATTCCACAACGCGAAATTCGACCTGCACGTTCTCGCACGCGCATTCAAGATTCCGCAAGCAACAATTGACAGCGCGAACATCGTCGACACGCTTATTGCCGCCTGGATGCTTTCGCCGGGGCAATCGGGCCTCGGGCTCGACAACCAAGTGATGCAACGCCTGCAGCACGAGATGATTCCGATAGAAAATCTCATTGGCCGCGGCAAGAACCAGATTACGTTCAACCGCACGCCCATCAAGGACGCCACCGAATACGGTGCCGAAGATGCGGTCTATACGCTACGCCTGTGGGAACCACTCCGCCGTGAGCTTGAAAAACTTGACTACGTGAAGTACTTCTTCGCGCAGGAGATGCCCCTCCTGAAGGTATTGTACCAGATGGAATCCGTGGGTGTCGCCATCGATGTTCCGGCTCTCAAGACGCTGGAGCAGGAACTTGCACACCGCATCGAGAATCTCGAGAAAGAAATCTGCGACATGGCCGGCGTGGAATTCAACATCGGTTCCCCGAAGCAGCTGGGCGACGTGCTTTTCGATACGCTCGGACTCCCCGAAATCAAGAAGCGCAGCACCGACGCCGTCGTGCTTGAAGAACTGAGCTTCAAGGCGCCGCACCCGATTGTTTTTGCCGTCATCGAGTACCGCGAACTCAAGAAGATGCAGAGCACCTACATCTCGGTGCTCCCGACGCTCATCAATCCGGACACGCGCCGCATCCACACGAGTTTTATCCAGTGGGGAACTGCAACAGGCCGCCTTTCCAGCCGCGATCCGAACCTGCAGAACATTCCCGTGCGCAGCGACTTGGGCAAGAAAATCCGCGCAGCGTTTATCCCGCAGAGCAAGGACAACGTGATTCTTGCGGTGGACTACTCGCAAATTGAACTCCGAATGCTTGCACACCTGAGTGGCGATGCCGCGCTCATCGAAAGCTACAAGGAAGGCATCGACATCCACGCCCGCACCGCTGCCGCAATTTACGGGGTGGATCTAGACGCCGTCACGAGCGACATGCGCCGTGATGCAAAGGTGGTGAATTTCGGCGTGCTCTACGGCATGACAGCCTTCCGCCTCGCCCGCGACTTGAAAATTCCGATGTCGCAGGCAAGGGACTTCATCGACGGTTACTTCGGGATGTACCAAGGCGTGCAACAGTTTATCGAAGATACCAAGGCGGCCGCCCACCGCGACGGCTACGTAGAAACGCTCTCGGGCCGCCGCCGCTACATTGCAGGCATTGACTCCAGCGACCGCATGGAATCGCAGATGGCCGAGCGCATGGCCGTGAATACTCCCGTCCAGGGCTCCGCCGCCGACCTCATCAAGATTGCGATGATTCGCATCCAGAAGAGGATCAACGAAGAAAAGCTCCCGCTCAAGATGATGTTGCAGGTGCACGACGAACTCGTGTTCGAATGCCCCCGCGATCAGGTGGATGCAATGGCCCAAATGGTGAAATCCGAAATGGAAAACGCCATGGAACTGAAGGTGCCGTTGGTCGCGAGCGTGGGCTTCGGCGAGAACTGGCTCGAGGCACACTAAGCGACCGTTCGGCTCACACTCCCGTAAAGCTTCTCCGGATTCGCCTCACTCTCGCCGACACGACTCGTTAATACGAGTCGCTTACGGCTCACTAAGCGACCGTTCGGCTCACACTCCCGCAAGGCTTCTCCGGCTTCGCCTCACTCTCGCCGACACGACTCGTTAATACGAGTCGCTTACGGCTCACTAAGCGACCGTTCGGCTCACACTCCCGTAAGGCTTCTCCGGCTTACGGAGCCGGGTCTTCATCCTTTATGCAGCGGACATAGTAGCCCGCTTCGGAAGCGTTAGTATTCCCAAATAGGGAATTCCCCATATAATTGATGTAGAACCCGTACCTGCGCACGTCATCTTCGCAGCCGTCATCGTACCAGAACCACGTCTCGTAACTTTCACCGTCAAACAAATCATCGCCCTTTTTGTAGCCGCCGGGCAATACGGTAAAGCCTAATTTATCGGTTCCGTTCTTGTCTACACCATCAAGATCAGCCCAGCCCGTAGTTGACCGCAAGACATGCCCCCTGACCATACCCATATTCCGAATAAATATGACTAGGGAATCCCATTCAGCTAGTGTCGGCAGGTGCCACCCATCGGGACAAACCGCGCGAGCAGCCGCACACCCATACAGCGCGCCGTAAGTGTTACATTTTTCAGTATCGTTTCCATAGCACCAGGTGCGCCCTCTCAAAACAGTAAGTTCGGTCGCATCCGTGTAGTTCATGTTTTCCGCCATCCAAGTCTGCTTCCAGAGATCCACAGTCTTGTATTCCTTGCCGTCGCGCGGGTCTACCATAGCGCCACTTATCGCTTCCCGGTCAATCTCCCAGCCAGTTTCGGCACAAACAAACTGAGTTAGGTTCACCTTGATTTTTTTACCGCGGTTGTAGCTTACGCAGCCAAGGTTCAGGAACCGTTCCGCCTTGGTCGCGCGCCTAAACTCGCCATTATCGCAGGCATATATATGGGTATCTTCATTAAGCTTGTTGTGAAGTACCCCATCACCATACAGCCCCGTAGCGCTGCATTCGCCAATGTCATCGTGGGTTTCGTTATAGAGCGACGGCATGGCAACCCATTCTTGCACAACTTCGTTATCGACGTTCTCCATGCACTTGTAATACATGCCGTCATATTTAACCTCGGAAATGTCGCCCACATGCAGGCATGCGGTTCCGCCCAGCGAAACCAGAATGCTATCCAATTCCGTTCCTAGACGCCACTTGCCATCCTGGAATACATAATAGTGGTCAAATATGCAATCCAAACTCCTGACCGTACCTTCTTCTGCTGTTTCTCCTTCCAATTCCATCAAGTCGACTTCCTCATGCGAGAGGCGCCTCCAAACAAGGTTTTCACAGATGTACGTTGCGCCGCTTGTCATGGTCGCAATTTCGCCGTCGTGCGCCGCCGTGCAGGCGCCAAAGCTGAACTTGCAATTGGAACTATCGCGTTCGTTCCAGGTTCCACCCTCGTACACGTAGCATTTACGCGGATTGGTTCCATCCCACATTCTTTTACCTTCCACCCCGACTGTCCACTTGTACTCGTTGTAGTCGTCAATACTCATATGATCCCAGCCGTTTTCCCTGCAAACAAGGTAAATAACATAGTCATAAATCGCCGTCGAGTACAGGTTATCCGCATTGCACGCAGTGTAGATATCATAATCCTTCACGCAACGGACCGGAAGGCGAGAAGTCGCTGCATTCAATTTCGTCAAGGATGTACTCGTCCTCGTAAATTCAATGGAATACGGATGCTTCCCCTGGGCATCCTTGTCAAAAGAATCTGTCCAATAAGCCACCTTCAGTTGTCCGGAAGGGATTGTCGCAAAGCCATACGCGTCAAGAGCCGAAGCGGATTGATCATTTATATTACTGAACATCTTTTCCCACTCTTCCCGGGTCGAAAGATGCCAGCCGGCCGGGCACGCATCCTTCGCTTGGGCCCAGGTATACGCGGAATCACCCCCGTAGTTCAGGTTTTCCGCCAGCCACATCTGGATTCCAATTTTCACATAGCGATAAATTCGGCCGTCACGGACATCCACCCACTTGTAGTAATTGACACTTTCGTTACCCTCGAAAGGTTTCCACGCCTTCCCGTCACAGAAATACACATTATTCGTATCGACAACGCCATGGACTATCTGGCCGAACGCAGTGCACTTGTAGCCCCACGTATCCTTTTCCAGATCGCTCAGCCCCGCCGTATCTATAGCCGACGTATCTGTAGTTGATGTATCCGCGACTGCAGTAGTGTCCGTAACTCCTGTCGTATCCTTAACACTTGTCGTGTCCTTGACCTGCACCGTATCCGCAACACCCGCAGTGTCCTTAACGTCCGTAGTATCTTTCACCTGTAGAGAGTCTTTAACATCCGTAGAATCCTTACTGTCATCCCCCCTCCTTTCGGGAATCCACTTACCGTCATTGCATATAAAATAAACGCCCTTATTTACACTGTAGGGTTCGTCGTTCAGCCATGCGGCATCTTCCAATTTCGAATCACACGCATCAAAGCCGTAAACACTCCACCAGAAAGAATCTATGTAAGAGACGACCTGCGTACGGAACGAATTGAACTTGCCGTTCTGCCCCTGTTCCACAGCCCAGTCTGCCATATTCATGGCCACGCGCACGTTTTTCCAAATACCGTCACTTTCAAGGTCTTCCGCAAAATCCGAGATTCGCTCGGCAAGTTTCGATTTTTCCTCATCATCGCTCTTCGTCACAAGACCAAACGGGAGTTCAGAACCTCCTTCCTTCTCCAGGTTGCCGAGCATAAGCACGCTTATCGCAAACAGGGCCGCATCCCCGTCACCATCGCTATAGATATTCAGGTCCTCTGCCAGTTCAAAATCATCCTCGATGGCAAACGCGGCAAACACCTCTCGCTCCGCCTGCATCTTCGCTTCTGCAACAGTCACGCCTTCTTCCTTTACAAGGTGGAGCACGCGTAAATATTCCAGGTGCGTAAGCAAGTTCACGTTCGCCGACTTGCGGGCAGTAAGGTCTACCAGCGCATTCAAGGTCACCGTCGCTTTTGAATCCTCGCCGGTGAGTTCATCGCGGTACGTGCCCACGGCCGTAAGCAATGCAAACGGAGACTCGAACTCGCTAAATTCCAGTGAATAAGTTCCCTCGTCGTTCAGAATAGAACCTTCGATCTTTTCGCCTACCGGCAAAAGCGTAACCGCGTCAAGTTCCTGTATCGAAATTTTCGAGCCCTTCGTGAACGGGCCCTTCTGCACAAAGCCACCAAGCGTTCTTTTGTCGGTATACGGGGAATCCAGTTCTTTGTCGGTACCGCTATCACCGCACGCACCAAGTAAAGCGAACAAGGTCGCATATACAAGAGCAGCAAAAAATGTCCGACCAAAAAAATGCATTCTAGCCCGCCTTTTTTCGAGAATAGCACCTGGTTAGAAATATAAAAACTCTTCACGAAACAAAAAATTTACACTTTGTTGTAAATCGTTCAATGGTATTTTTGCCGAGTACCTTATTTCTCATCCCTTTCCGCCACCCACAATATACATTTGAGGCGTGTAGTGGTATTAGGGTTACTTTCAGAGGAATCCAAATGAAGCAAATTCTCGCAAAAACAGCCATTTTCGCCATCGCGGGCGCAATCTCTGCAACGGCGGCGCTCCCCACCGCAAAGCAGGTCCAGGCCAACATGGGCATGGGGTTCAACATCGGCAACTCGATGGAAGTGCCGAACAACCCGACCGCATGGGGCAACCCCTTCCCCACACAGGCCCTGCTCGACTCCGTGAAGGCGGCAGGCTTCAACACGGTACGCATCCCCTGCGCATGGGACAGCCACACGAGCGGTGGCAAGGTCACCGAGACCTGGCTCGATTCCGTAAAGACGGTCGTCGACTACGCGATGCGCGCGGGCCTCTACACGATTTTGAACATCCACCACGAGGGTGAAGGCGGCTGGTTCCAGACAAACATCGGCACGAGCGTCAACTCGACTGTCGACAACAAGATGAAGACGTACTGGACGCAGATTGCGAACAAGTTCAAGAACTACAACGAACGCCTGATTTTTGCGGGCGCAAACGAACCCGGCCCCAATGTGAACACCTGGACGGCCCAGCATGTAAGCACGCTGATGCACTACTACCAGACGTTTATCGACGCAGTGCGCGCCACCGGCGGGAACAACGAAACACGCACCTTGATTATCCAGGGCCTCAACACCGACATCGACAAGTCTGTCGCGAACGCTCCCGTAAGCACGTTCCCTAAGGACAAAGTAACAGGCTACCTGATGTTCGAAGTGCACTACTACGACCCGTACCAGTACACGCTCATGACAAGCCAGCAGGACTGGGGCGCGAGTGAGCCCATCATGCCGCAGTACTACTACGGTAATTACCAGAAGGCGAGCGAGCCCAAGCGCAATGCGGGCTACAACGCGTGGGCAGGTTCCATCGATTCCAAACTTGCAAGCATCACCCATCCGCAGGAACAGTTCGCCAAGATGAAGACAAACTACGTGGACAAGGGTTACCCGGTCATTGTCGGCGAATTCGGCGCGAACGTCCGTTCGCCGGAACTGAGCGGATCTGACCTGAACCTCCACAAGCAGGGCCGAGTGCAGTGGCACAAGGACGTGGTTTCTGCCGCCAAGCAGTACGGGCTCACCCCGATCCTCTGGGACATGGGCAACGAGAGCAACACCGGCTACGACAACATGGCCTATATCCGCAGGCAATCCTCCCCGGTGGGCAAGGTTCTCGAGACCGACGTCATCAATGCGATGCGTAGCGTGTTCAACCTCGGCAACTACGTGAACACAGGCGTCACCCACGTGGAAGATTTCATCACGGGAGGCAACACTACGCCGGCATCGAGCAGCAGCACGGTCGCTCCGCCGTCTAGCAGTTCCAACATTGCGCCGGCATCAAGTTCCGCAATCGCGCCGGCATCGAGCAGCAATATTGCGCCGACCTCAAGTTCCTTTACAGCCCCTTGCGACGCCATGATTCCGGAATGCGGCTGGACGGGCATCCTGCCCGCAGTTGCAGGCACGCAGGTCAAGTTCTACCGTGAAGGCAATACGCTCCGCTCGAACGCCCCCATCCGCCTGTTCGACCTGAACGGCAACATGGTGCGGGTGGCCGGCGCGGGAATCGCAAGCGGCCATAGCGAAATGGACCTGCGCGGCCTCCGTCAGGGCATGTATGTTGCACGCAGCGGTGCGCAGACCCTCCGCGTGCAGGTGAAATAGGCCCGCGGGGGCCGAAAACGCCCGAAATACAAAAAACACCCTTTTACATACCATCATACAGCAAAACAACCCCGGTATATAAAGGGTTGTTTTTTTGTCAAAAACAGCATTTTTCGTCTAAAAACGCCAATTTTTGCCATAAAGCACCCCTAAAAAGCCCCGTTGAGTATTCTACACCGCAAAAAACGCGCAGGAATACATTTTTCTTTATTTTCGGGGTCCCAGAATCTAATTTCATAGAAAACAGACAACCGGGCAAGTCATGCCCACACATACCATATAAGGAGTCAAAATGTTTGGTATTGGAAAGTTTGGTATCGCGGTCGGCGCGCTCTCGCTCG
>JAEEGG010006844.1_pt1 | contig 26596 bp, 17 predicted proteins | sample 9134161 | NCBI WGS metagenome assembly JAEEGG01 (sample SAMN16246543, study PRJNA631951) | gut metagenome | biome: gut microbiome; feature: rumen; material: CR-attached | host: Bos | place: Iran: Karaj | collected 2018-10 | reverse complement strand
AGTATCGCTCATAAACTATTGTTTTTCAATGAATAATCCGATGTCGGAAATGCCTTTCAGCACAGGTTCGCGCATGGCTTGTTCAATCTCGAAATGGTAGGTACCCGTCAGTGGGAAGCGCAGGTTTTCGTTCAAAGGAAGGGTCAAGTCGCGCATGCTGCCACTGCTTTTGCCAATCCAACGGCCTTCGGGCGTGGCCAAAGTACATTCAATCGTGTCGTGGGTGATGTTGCCGTTGGGCATCCGGGTATGGAGGAATACAAAGAGGTTGCTGTAACGGTAGTTTTCAAGGTGTCTCAAACCAATACCAAAGACATAACCATTGATGGTGTCATTGATGTCGGCATCAAAAGCGATTCGGTTTTCCTGATGCCATTCGGCCTCGGGAATCACCGTTCGCTGGTTGAATGAATCATTGGTGCATGAGACCATCGAGAGTATCATGCAAGTCGCTAATATATATTTGATTGCTCTCTTCATCGCTTGAGGTTGTTAGTCGCTCATTTTCTTGAGGTCGGCTTCGCGGTAGCCTTCGTTGGTGTTGGTTTGGGCTTCCTTGGTAACGGCGTAATCCTCCAATTTATTGGGCTTTTGTCCTTTTTTGTTCATGGCGATGATTTCCTTCACCTTGTCAACGGGGATGGCCATGATGTTGCCCTTGTCGTTGGTGTAGGAATACCACATAATACCTTTGAAGACATCGTTTTTCTGGTGAACAGCATCGCCGCTTTCGAAATGCAGCACAATGTTGGGGTCGGAGAAGGCCTTTAGGGCATCAACGTAGGCTTCATATTCGAAGTTGAGGCAGCATTTCAGTTTGCCACATTGTCCGGCCAACTTTTGCGGATTGGGCGAGAGTTGTTGAACGCGAGCCACGTTGGTGGTCACGGATTGGAAGTCACAAATCCAAGAGGCACAGCACAATTCACGGCCACATGAGCCGATACCGCCTAATTTGGCCGACTCCTGACGCACACCAATCTGGCGCATCTCAATCCTGATGTGGAATTCTTCGGCTAACTTTTTGATGAGCTCACGGAAGTCGACGCGACCATCAGCGGTGTAATAGAAAATGGCTTTGGTCTTGTCGCCTTGATACTCCACATCGTTCAGCTTCATTTCCAATCCGAGGTTTTCAGCGATGGTGCGGGTGCGCGACAAGGTGCCGCTCTCCAATTTGATAGCTGCGAGCCATTTTTCCACGTCATTCGGGCGGGCTCTGCGGTAGATTTTCTTCATTTCAGCGATCGGGGTGCGGTATTTTTTCCGTTTCAATTGGTGCTTCACGATTTCGCCCAACATCGTCACGATTCCGATGTCGTGCCCGATGGCGGCTTCTACCGCGACCATCTCTCCAACCTCCAGTTCAAGGTCTTCGGGATAGGTGAAATAGTCCTTGCGGTCATTCTTGAAACGCACTTCGGCCAAGCACACTTTTCCCTTCACTTCCTGGTTTTCGTAGTCTTTCAGCCAATCGAATTGGTTGAGTTTGCAACGGCCGCATGAAAGCACTTTTTGTCCAGTGGTATACTCTGTTGAAAGCTGACAGCCACGGTTCATCAACTGGGCTTCGTAGTCAGGATTATTGTTTTTATTTTGATTTTCAGTCATTTGTGCAAAAATAAAATAGTAATGAATATAAACTGCAAAAGTAAGAAAAAAATCAATATACAAGTTTTTTCCGAAAAATGTGCCCGACTTCAATGTTTCTGCCTATTTTTGTAGCCCAATTGTGAGTCAAATATGTTAAACCAATAAAAAATAATCAGCTATGAAAAAAGGACTTATCGTAATTATCGCACTTGTTGTATTGGGCGTCATTTGGGGCGTGGGCGTTTACAACGGATTGGTTACCAAGCAGGAAAATGTCGAAAAAGCTGTAGGTAATGTTCAAACGGCCTATCAAAAACGTGCCGACCTGATTCCTAATCTTGTTGCCACGGTGAAAAACTATGCCGAGTACGAAGCTGGCACCTTGACGGCTGTGGTTGAGGCGCGTGCCAAAGCCACTTCTGTTACGCTTGATGCCAACAACCTGACCGAGGAGAGTTTGAAGGCTTTCCAAGCCGCCCAAGACCAAATGTCTAGTGCATTGTCGCGCTTGTTGGTCACTGTCGAGCAGTATCCCGATTTGAAGGCGAACCAGAATTATCTTGACTTGCAGTCGCAGTTGGAGGGTTGCGAAAATGCCATTGCCAATGCACGTAGAGAGTTTAACGAAACGGCTCGTCAATATAATACTGCTGTGCGTCGTTTCCCGGCCAACATCATTGCGGGTATGTTCGGCTTCGACAAGAAACCTTATTTTGAGGCTTCGGAAGGTGCTGACAAAGCTCCCGATGTGAAGGATCTCTTTAATTAAATGGCCCTTCGACAGGCTCAGGGGCCTAAGGTCGTTGAGCCTGTCGAAACGCCGACTTGAAAAAAATCAAAAAATTCTTGCATCGTTTTTCCTAAACACATATTTTTGCGCCTTTTAAAACATCGCAATTATGTGTGGAATAGTAGCTTATGTAGGCCATCAAGAGGCCTATCCGATTCTCATTGAAGGCTTAAAGCGCCTCGAATATCGTGGATACGACAGTGCTGGTGTCGCCTTGCTCAACGAGAAAAACGAACTGAATGTCTATAAAACCAAAGGCAAGGTCTCCGATTTGGTGGCCTTTGCTGCTCCTAAGGATGTCAGTGGACACATTGGCATCGCACACACACGTTGGGCTACTCACGGTGAACCCAATGAGGTGAATGCGCACCCGCATCGTTCGCAATCAGGCAACATCGCCCTGATTCACAACGGCATCATCGAAAACTATTTGAGCCTACGTAAGGAATTGGAAAAGCGTGGCTTTAGTTTCAAATCTTCCACCGATACCGAGGTGCTGACCAACCTCATCGAGGATGTGCAGCAGAGCGAGCATGTGGACTTGTTTGAGGCTGTGCGCATTGCCTTGAACCACGTGGTAGGTGCCTACGCCATCGCCATTGTGGAAAAAGGTCATCCTGACGAGCTAATTGCCGCCCGAAAGGGAAGTCCTATGGTTATCGGCATTGGCGAGGGCGAGTATTTCATTGCCTCTGATGCCACGCCTATCGTGGGCCGTACCCAGAAGGTGGTTTACCTTGAGGATGAACAAGTGGTAAGAATCAAGTTGGGCGAGGAACTGCATATCAAGACGATACAGGATGTGGAGGCTATTCCCTACGTTCAAGAGCTGAAGATGAACCTCGATAGCATCGAAAAGGCTGGCTTCGACCATTTCATGATGAAGGAAATTTACGAACAGCCCGCCATTGTGCGCGACACCATGCGTGGACGTTTGCTCCCGGAACACAATACCGTGCATTTGGGTGGCATTATGAAATACGAGAAGCAACTTTTGTATGCCGATAATATTGTGTTCGTCGCTTGCGGCACGTCGTGGCATGCCAGTTTGGTGGGCAGCTATCTCATTGAGAACTTGGCCAAGATTCCGGTTAAAGTGGAATATGCTTCGGAGTTCCGTTACCGCAACCCTGTGATTACGCCTCACGATGTGGTGATTGCCGTGTCGCAGTCGGGCGAGACCGCCGATACCTTGGCCGCCATCCAGTTGGCAAAAGAAAAAGGTGCTGTGGTGTTGGGCATTTGTAATGTCATCGGCTCCTCCATTTCGAGAGCTACGGATGCAGGTGTCTACACGCACGCTGGTCCGGAAATCGGTGTGGCTTCTACCAAGGCTTTCACTTCGCAAGTCACGGTGATGACCATGTTGGCTTTGCGTTTGGCCGAGTTGAAAGGCTCGATGAAAGACGAGGAACGCCTTGCGTTTATCCAAGAGCTTGATCGCATTCCCGAAAAGATTCAATGGACCCTTGACCATAGCGGCCACGTGAAGGACATCGCGGCGAAATACAAGGATGTGCGCAACATGCTGTATCTTGGCCGTTTGCAGAACTATCCTGTCGCCCTTGAAGGTGCCTTGAAGCTGAAGGAAATCTCTTACATCCACGCCGAAGGCTATCCTGCTGCCGAAATGAAACACGGTCCTATCGCTTTGATTGACAAGGATATGCCTGTTGTTTTTGTGGCTACCAACCATAGTACTTACGAAAAGGTGCTCAGCAATATCCAAGAGGTGAAAGCACGTGACGGCAAGATTATCGCAGTGGTAAGCGAAAAGGATGTTCTGGCACGCAAGATGGCGGATTATGTCATCGAGATTCCAGAAACGGAATGCCTCTATTCGCCTTTGCTGGCAACGGTGCCGTTGCAGATTCTGGCTTACCATATCGCGGTGATGCGTGGCTGCAATGTGGACCAGCCTCGTAATTTGGCCAAATCGGTTACGGTGGAATAAAGACTCGACTTGTAGTACTTGTACAATCGCATGGAAGAAAGAAGTAGAAGAAAGTATTGGTGGATTTTGCTCCTACTGGGGTTTATTTTGCTGAAGACCAATTATTTCAAACCGATGTCAAACTTCGGTTGCAGTAGGACCGTTACCCTCGATATGGACATGGACAATGCCGTTCTGGAAGGCATTACCTTGCCTTCTGTCAAGCAGACGAAGGACGGCTCGGGCATGTTCAATTTCCGCTTTTTCAATTTGTCGAAGAAGTACCAGTACTACAAGATTTACTATCAGAACGAAAGCTACAAGTTCGCTGACACCTCGGCTATGGCGGGCGAGAATTTCTATGGCAGCTGGGAAGATGTGAGCATTGGCTTCAAGCCCATCGAGCACCATCGTACACGCGATGCTTTCCGCATCGTGGGCAACCCGCGAGACGAAAGGAAATATTATGGCGCCGACCTCTCGGAAAACAGTTTTAGCACTGAGCATATCCAGTCGGTCATCAATTCGATTCATAACGTGCCGGAATGGTACAATTCCATCGTCGAGAAGGCGGAGAAGAATGGATGCAGCGTGGACGAACAGCTCTACATGGATGCCTTGTGGGTCATCAATGACAAAAGGAACAGCGGCGAGGTGAACCACCGCTGGAAACGCAACCCACGTGTGGGCGAGTACAGCTTTGTTTTGGTGCTTTGCAAGGAAGAAGGCCTGAAGGAAATCCCTGACTATGTGCAGTATATTGGCCAGACCGATGAAAACGGCCAATTTGTGAACCCTTACGGCTGGTTTGAGACGCATCCATCGAAAAACATCAAGGTCATTCGTTCGAAGCGCAAGCTAAAGACACGCGCGGTGATTGCCGTCGACAAGGGTGTGTTTATCGACGAGTCGAAGGTGAACCATGTCGGCTACCATTTAGACACAACCAATTGTCATTGTGGTACCGATGATGCGTTGTATCGCAGCGCGCTCTATGAGCAGTTTTTCAGCGCGGTGAGTCGACAATACACTTTGCGTAACATTCCTGTCATTCAGGATGTTGTGGGTGAAAATCCTTATACCAGAGCCGATTACGAAGCCAACCGTGGTCGTTTCGACAGCACTGAGTTGCAGATGAATTGGCCTGTGGTGAGCGAAACGCCTTGCCAAACTGTACGCCTTGCTGACGACGGCAGCTACATCAGCCTCATCAATCCTGGCAACAACGACTTGAACAACTTGCACAAGGAGTCGACAGGCATCAGGACGAGAATCGGTTTTACCTACGGCAAGTTCCGTGGCAAGATTAAGTTCCCAGTGATGCTCAACGACGAGAACATTTGGAACGGCTTGACCTACGCTTTCTGGTTGATTTACAGCGATAACCACGCTTGGAATAACCGCCGTCACGATGAGGTTGAAGGTGGCTATGTCGATAAAAATGACGATTCGGAGAACCCGATTCGTCATCCTGACTACCATTATTCGGAAATCGATATTGAAATCGTGAAGGCCTCGCGTTTTTGGCCGAAGGACTATTATGGCAAACGCGCCGACAGCATCTGCGTTGTGCAAGACGAGACCTTGAACGACGATGTGATGTACTGCTGCACCAATTGGGATTTGGCTGTGCCTTCACCTAAGTATTTCTCTTGGGGCATCGACAGCATCCCTTACGACAAAGAGCATAAGTATGAAACTTTGCGCTGGTACAAACTCTACAAAGCCTTGACTGAACGTGCGCCAATGAGCAACAAAGCCTTCAAGGAGCCGTATTATTACTACGAAATTGAATGGCACCCGACCGAAATTATATGGCGTCTTGGTCCTACTCCCGACAAGATGAAGGTGATGGGTTACATGAACAATGAGTACACCTCAATTCCTAACAATCAGATGAAAGCCATCGTCACGCAGGAATATCATTATTCGGAATGGTGGCCGCCCATCGTTTGGGAGCAGGGGCTTATTCCTTATAATAAGACGGATATAGAAGGAAGGGTTTACGAGATAGTCGTGGAATAGGCAGAAGTTCAGTCGGATTTGTAATTCGACTGGGTTGAATGGGGGATTTCAAATCCCCATTTCCATTCCGATGGATTGCAAATCCATCGGAACCTTAACGGCTCAAGGACCAATTCAAAACAGTTCCCCGTTCCTCAAACGTTCATTGACTACCCAGATGGCATCTTCTTGTAAGACGGTCTCAAATGTTTTTCCATTCTCTTGGGCTTTGCCTTCCAAGAACTTGATGCTTTCATGGTTGTTGCGCCATTGGTTCATCAGCTTTTCGACTTCAATTTGAATAATGGCCGCCGTGTCAATGGTGATTTCTTGTCGCAGCAATGGACGGCCGTTCAAAATGTTGTCAACCTCCTGCTGAAGCACTTCCTCGTAGGATTGGCCGCTTCGCGAAGCCGCGACACGCAAAGCTGTCTTCCATCGCTTATCACTGTCAATGGCATTGGCTTGTTGAGCGATTTGAATGGCTTTGGTGTTGCGGATGGTGGGCATGGCTTCGCCACCTAAGCCTGGGATAAGCTCGGGGTCGTCTCTTAGGGCTTTGACGGCGTATTTTCTGAGGCTGTCTTCGCAGTGTTCCGAATAGCGCCATTGGTAGTGATTCTTCAGGAAATTACTGTCTTGCCTCAGACTGTCCATCACCCAAGGGATTTGCGCATCAAACAAGCTGTCGGTCACGCAAAGGCGCAACAGGGCATCTTCCACAAAATCGTAGGAGGCCAGTCCCCATTGATAGCCAGAGGAATACCAGACCACATAATCAGCCTTTAGGATAGATTGCAGGCGGTCGATTTCGGTGATAGGGCGCTTCTCTTTCTCAAAACCCATGAAGGCCGATTTGTTGTAGAACCAAATCTCCACATCCTCAAGGATTTCCTTCCAGGGCATATAAGTCTCCAAATCCCAGATGAACGAGTCGCCAACGAAAAGCACTTTGGGCTTGTGGCCCGGGTCGACGGTGATGTCGGCGCGGTATTTCGGTGAGTCATTGCCGATGGGGAAGATGAGGTTGAGGGTCAGCTCATCGTTTTCGGGATACATGGTGTCAAGCTTGACCAACCTGTCAATGTGGATGTCGGGGATGCCGAAGTCGTTGAGGCTGTTCATGTAGCTGAATAGGCTATCGTAGCCGTAGACGGCAGAATAGCGCCAGTGGGTGTCACGTTTCGGAAAGAGCAGGAACGAAGCCGTGTCTTTCATGCTTTGGTACCATTTCGTCATTTCCACATGGGGAAAATCGATGGCGGTCATCAGAGAGTCATAATAGGCTGCCGTGTGGATGGCATCGTCGGGTGCAGGTGTGTGGTAGGGCAGATATTCGGGGTAGATTTCCGCCTTGTTGGGTGCCATAAAGCACAGGAATTCAATGCCGTAGTCTTTCAGCACATACCTGAGCTTGTTCATCATCCTGACGTTTTTCTCAGCCCATTCGCGGGCGCGGTCGTAGGTCTTGTACTGGTTGATGGGTTCGATGCCGTAGTAGTCGCGGAAAGCCTCGGCATAGAACAGGAAGCCGTCCTTGCCAGGGGTGATGAAATGACAGGTAGTTTGGTTGAAGAGGCTGTAGTTGAACTGGTTATAAAGTCGAATATTCCACTCGCGGAAACCGAAGTTCTCGCGGCTGTATTGTTCGGTCTGGCTTTGGTATTGTCCCGAGGCGAAGGACTGAAGCGTCAGTTCAGGTTTCTCGGTGGCAAAGGTGACACCCGCCAAAGGCTTCGGCTTGATGGGATGCCACTTCTCCTGAACGAAGACAAGTATAAACCCCAGCAACGTCAATAGGCATAATATGGTGCAGAGTCGGTTTTTCATATAAGTGATGCAAAAATAGCGAAAAATCGGTTTCAAGGTGTGACGAAAAAGTGTATTTTTGCAATTTATGAAACGCAAGGGATTATACGGCACACTTCTCGCACTGACGATGGTTATTCTTGTTTTACCTGTCGTTCAGCAACATACCCGATGGTTTCGGCTTAAACCGCTCCATGGGGTGACGGTTGCCACAGCGCAGCCTGAATTGAGTGTCAGTTCTTTCATGTCGGGAGAATACCAGCGACAAGAAGAACAGTATTTGGCTGAAAATCTCGGCTTTCGGGAGTTGCTGGTCCGCTGCTACAATCAGTTTTCGTGGTCCCTGTTTGGCCTGCCCCAAAACAAAAGGGTTGTTATGGGTAGCGACAGGTGGCTCTTCAGCGATATTCTGACCCGGCATCACGATGGGCAGTTGGTCTATGACTACGGGAATAGCAACGAAGAGGTTGTCAGGCGGATGAAAGCTTCTGCCATAATGTTGTATCAGCTTCAGGAGGTGCTGAGGGAGCAGGGCGTTTCGTTTTTTGTCTGCCTTCCGCCGAGCAAGGATAGGGTTTGCGAAGCGTATATGGATAAGCGGGAAAGGAGGTATGACCGTCCTTCTGGGGTGGTCGCCATCGATTTTTTTCCGCCCTTGTTTGATTCGTTGGGCATTAATTGTTTGGATTTCTCAGCATATTATATGCAGATCAAAGACACGGTTTCCTATCCGCTTTACCTCAAGTCCTCGTTTCATTGGAGCCAGCAGTCAGCTTGTTATGCCGCCGATACATTGGTGCGTTATATGGAGGCTTTAAGCGGACTCAACATGCACAACTTGAATTATAGCGAACCGTATTTAGCAGAGACGCGTCAGCCTGATGCCGACTTGGAGGAGTTGATGAACCTGCTTTGGCCCATTGGAAACAACGAAAACTACTATGTTGACGTTACCGTCGACGATGACACGACAGCCGTCAGGCCGAGATGGTTGGTGGTGGGTGACTCCTATTATTGGTTGTGGCAATACGGGCTTCCTTTGGACCAGATGTTCGACACCCATCATTACTGGTATTACAACAATACCGTTTTCAACGATTCCTTGCATTCCCATGTCGACGAGGTGGATATCCTAAGGGAGTTGCTTACGACAGATGTTGTGATGCTACTGTATTCACCTTCTAATCTCTATGACCTGAACCGTGGCTTTCTGACCAATGCGCTTCTTGCCTTTTATTATGAACAAGGGGTTGTGGATGCAAAGGTGGAGCAAATCAAGCAGGAGATTAGGAACTCGCCGAAATGGTTGGCCAGTATTGAGCAACAGGCACTTGCTGAGGGTAAGGATGTGGAGTCGGCGCTTGAAGGGAATGCGCGGTATATGTTGAGAAATTCACCGTCGCTATATTTCGACGAGCTGAAGGAGGCAAAAGTGCCGGCTTGTCGAAGCAGTCGTGTCTCCAAGGTACAATCCGACCTTCAGGATAGCATTCGCCAAGCCCGTTGCATGCAGATTTACGGTAACCGGGAATGGTTGGATGCCATTCGTGAGAAAGCCAAAAACAAAGGTATTCCGTTGGATATTGCCATTGAGCAGGACGTCGACTGGATGCTCCGGAAGGAAAGACAATAATCCCGAATCAGTTTCTTTGGTTGTAGAGCCATAGTAACTCTCGGTTGATGGCAATGCGGAAAGGCAGGTTCTCATCCTGGCGTTTCTGGTTGATGAGACTCATCGTTTTGGGGTCTTTCCTCATCTGGCGTTCGATTTTATACAATTCCCAAGCTGTTTGAATGGTGTTTTCGTTGATGTAGGGGGTCCAGTCCTTGATGTTGTTGAAACACCAGGCGACATCTTCGCGAAACATCTTGTCGATGGAGAAACCTCTCTCTGCGGCTTTATCTTTCAAACTGGCCGATGCTGCGTCGCTTCCCAAGTTCTTGATGATAGTGTTCATCACGCAGGCTGCCATCATCAGTGAGTCGGTGTCGAAATCGTGGTGTTCTATCCGTGCCTCCACTTCATCGAATGCCAGCCGGAGAAGTTCATCGCGGTTGGAGGGGGTCTCTGGACGATGTCCCAAGGTCTTGAAGGTCTCGTCGATGAGGTAGTTGAAATAGTCGTAGGTGGTGAAGTAGGCGTTGTTGCGCAACAGTGGTCTGCCGTTGAGCAGGTTGTAGGCCTCGGTGGCATACAAAGCATTGGCGTCTATCGAGTCGTTCTGGGCTTTCGCGTTGATGAGGAAGCGCCATTCATGGTTGGCGCGGATGTTGCGTTGTGCCAACACGTTTTCGATTTTCGGGTTGCGTGGGGTAGGCACCTCTTCGCCACGTAGCTCCTCAAACATTTCGGGGTGCTTGAAAAGCATCGTTTTGGCGTGATAGAGGAAGTGGCTCTGCTGCCAGTCGGGATGTTCGTCAGCCCAAGCCACCGCGAGACTGTCAGCCACCTCGTTGGTCTTTTCCTTCAGCCTCTCATCGCTGATGCACAAGGCAATAAGGGCTTTTCCGAAAAACTGGAATCCGTCGGAATAGAGTTGGGGCGCGTTTTGGAAATACACCACATAGTCGTGCGTCAATAGTTCGGTGAGGGTGTTGACCTGTTCCATCTTCTGCCATTTCTGTTCCTCATCGGTGAAGTAGGTATAGTTGTAGAACATGAAGTCGCGGTTGCTGAACAGTTTGGCGAAAGGGATGCGGGCTGTCATGTACCAATAGTAGCTGCTGCCGACGAACAATACGTTGGGATAGACGGTGGCTGAGTCGGTTTCGATAGTGACGGGAATCTCGTAGAGCGGGGTGCGCTGCTTGGGTTCGCGGCAGATGTTGAGCAATTCCGCAAGGTCTTTGTCCCTGGGGCTGACCTCAGCTTCAGGCACTTCGTAGGGCTCACCCATGACGATGCGCGGGAAATGCTCGCCCTTCAGTGTTTCCATGAATCGGACTACGCTGTCGGTGCCGATGACCGCTCCTGAAGCCCAATGGCTGCCTTTTTCATAAAAGAGCGTGAAGGGATAGTCGTCGCGGATGTCCAAGAACCAGGGGGTCATGTTGATGTGGGGGAAGCCGGCTTCTTTGAGTCTTTGTTCGTAGTACTCGCCTGCGTCGAAGGTGGTGTCCACATAGCATTGGGGCCACAGGTGCTCGGGATAGATGTAGCTCTTCACAGGCAAAGTGAAGGTCATCAGCTCCACGCCGTATTCTTTCAGTATCGCCCTGATTTTCACTAATGAGCGCGTTTCAATATCAAGATTTTCCTTGAACTGCTCGTTGGTCAGGCCATGGCGTTGTCCTTTCAGTCCGAAGTATTGCACCACTCCATCTTTCTGATAAAGCCAGCCGTCTTTGCCCACGGTAATCTCATCGCTGTAGGTTTTGTGGTAGAAGTCGTAAACGTATTGGTTGTAAAAGCGGATGATGGGCTCGCGGAAGCCAAAGTTTTCGCTGACGTAGGGTTCCACCTGGGCTTGCCATTTGCCCGAGGCATAGTCTTTCATAGTGAATTCGGGCTTTTTGGCTGGCTCATAGACGCCATTCAAGGGCTTCATCTTGAAGAGATTGAGATGCTCCTGCAGCAGGGGAAGAAACAATAGCACCATCAAGATGCCGAACAAGATAGGGTATATTATGACTTTTTTCTTCTGCATATCAGTTTTTGGGTAAGACTATTGTTCCGTTTCCGATTTGGGTGTTTACTGTGTATTCGGCGTGGCCGCGCAGGCTTTGTTCAATGCTGACACCTTTTTTCTCCGCATCTTTCACCACGGTTTTATACCATTGTGGGTCATTTTTGATTTGTTGTATGGTCTTCATGATGAACATCTCCTTATAGTCGTTGCGGCTGGTTTTCATGTCGCGCATGAGCGGCTGTCTTTCCATGACATTGGTGGCTTCCAAGTTGACGGCATCTTGTAATTTAAGGTCGAGGATGGGCATTTTGGTGGTGATGGCGGCCATCCATTGTGGGTTGTGCTTGATTTGGCGGCGGATGTCGCGTTGGGTCCAAAAGTCTTCTTCCAAGAGTCGCGGGTTGCGTGCTTTGGGGATGCTATCGCCACTGATTTCAGGGAAGTAAGTTTCTGGGTCTTTACGCACCATGGCTTCGAGTTTGGCAAGGTCGCCTTTGCCTTCATAAAGGCTGTCGTTCAGCTCGTCAAGCCTTTCTTTGAAGCGTTGTTCGCCGATGCAAAGTTCGATGATGGCATCTTCGGCGAAATTTTCGGTGGCACGATACATCTGGCTGGCACTCGAACTCCAAATGATGTATTCGGCATCGAGCAACACACCCAATCGGTCGATAAGAGCCACGGTGTCGATGAGTTCCTCCACACCTTGATAGGCCACGCGGTTGTAATACCAGAAGTCGAAGTGTGAACAGGCTTGCCGTGGCGGTATGTAGTTCTTTATCCTGAAAAAGAACGAATTGCCTATGGCCAGCACAATGGGTTTGGTGCAAGCTGTGTCGCAGACCACTTCGTAGTCGCGTTCTTTGTAGTTGAATTTTGGATTGTAGCGGATGGGACGCATGAGGTTGAGGTCGGGTTCCATGTCTACATTCTTGTCGTCGCCGATGCAGCAGGTGTTACGCCACTCGTTGCCGTATTCAACTCGGGGCATGTGGATGCCACGCAGTTGCTCCATGAAACGCATCAAGGTGTCGGTGGCATACACGGTCGAGAAGTTCCAGTGGTCGCCAGTGGGAGGGAAAAGACAGAACGAGCAGGTGTCCTTCAACTGTAGGAAATATTCGGTCATGTCAAGGCATGGCATTTCCGTTTCTGCAAAGTGGTCGAGATAATACTTGCGGGCATTGAGCGAGGTGGTGTCGAAGTTGCGCCGCGGTAGGTATTCGGGATAGATGGACGATTTGCTTGGAGCCATCATCGTCAGCAGCGTCACATCGTATTGTTCGAGGATGTTGCGTACCTTGTTGAGTAGGCGCACCTCCTTGTCAAAGGCATTTCGGGCTTCTTCCTTGTCGACAAACCATTCATACATCTCTGTGCCGTAATAATCGTTGACGTTGTGACCGTAGAACAGCCAGTTTTCCTTTCCGACATAGGTAAAGCTAACGTATTCTTTCCTGAAAAAGTCCCAGCAGTATTGGTTGTAAAGCCTGATGATGGGTTCGCGGAAGCCGAAATGAGTCGATACGTATTTCTCCGAAGCTTTTTGGAAATAGCCGTTTTTGTAGAATTCAACCGTCAAAGGCGGCATCTCCACTTTGCCGAAATTGCCTTTCAACGCTTTCGTCTTGAATGGATGGAAATGCTCCTGCACCATGAATGAGAACAGGAAGACCATCAGAAGGCCGAAGAGAAGTGCATATATGACGTTTGGCTTTTTCATTTTAATCTTGTCATTGTCCTTTGATTTCTTGCTCGATGACGTAGATGGCATTTCTGCGGAGGTTCTCTTCAACTGTCAGCCCGCGTTCTTCGGCTTGTTTCACCACGACGTTGTACCATTGCGGGTCGTTTTTGATTTGCTGTATTTTCAGCTGGATGAAGGTTTCCTTGTCGGCGAAGCCTTTCTCGTAAAGGTTCATGGCTGTCGTAGGGAACCCGTACATGAATTTATAATAACAAGGTGCAGTAAAAATGGCGATAACGATGTCGGCGTCTTTCAGCACTTGTGCAGCTTCAGGCAAGTAATTGACTTCTTTGCCGCTGAATGCTTTCGTAGACGAAGCGATGTCGCGGTTGTATTTCCAATAATCCCAATGGTTGAAGGCATCAACGAAGCAGGATTGGCGTAATTGGACGAAATAACTGTCGCCGATGACCAACAAGTTGGGACGGTCGGCACCGATGGTGTCTTTCAAAGAAAATATAGGACGCGGCAAGGCTGGTTTCCTCAATGGGAAAAGAAGGTTCATCGAAGCCTCCAATTCTCCGTCTTGGGTGGAATAGTCAGTGGTGAGGTTTTCATCGAGATAATCGATGGAAGGCAGACGGTACCCAGTCATTTCTTCTAGTTTTCTAAAGATGGAGTCGGCCACCATCGGGATGGTCGATTCGGCCCAGTGGGTGCCGGTACGCGTGTATAGCGGATAAGGGAAGTCCTCTTTTATGGATTGGAAATAGGAAAGGAAGTCGATATGAGGGATGCCATTCTCCTTGAACAGCTGGAGGTAATAGGCTTGCAATGAGAAGTCGGATACGGCATCCTGGTATTTCTTGGGCATGAGTTCAGGATAGACTGCTGTTTTCGAAGGAGCGAAGACAAAGAGAAACTTCGTTCCATGCTGATGCAGGTTATCGATGAGCGTCTTGGTGGCTTCCACGTTCTTTCTGGCATCGGCTTTGGCTGCCTCCACGCTGGGATAGAACCAATAGAGCCGTTTTCCGGTGACTTCCTCAAGATACATCTTCAGGTAAAGTTCATGGGCGGCTCCTTCTATGACATTGTCGTTGCTGATTTGGTGGAAGCAGGAGTAGGAGGATTGGTTGTAAAGCCTGATGAAGAACTCACGGAAACCGAAGTTTTCGCTGATGTACTGTTCTATGTTTCTCTGGTAATCGCCCGAAGCAAAAGAGGCTAAAGCTAATTCGGGCTTATCCGTGGTGGTGGTATACCCATTCAACGGCTTCATCTTGAAAGGCTTCCAATGCTCTTGGATAAACATTATGGAAAAGCCCAGCAGCGTGAGGATGCATAATATGGTACAGATACATCTTTTCATCAGAACCTAAAGTAGATAAACGGACTGAAACCGCTGGCATTCAAGGCACCGAGGCAGAAGATGAAGGCAAGGATGCTGACGACGAAAGCGATGATGTGCTGCCGCTTGTTGTATTCGGTGAAGTAGACCTTGTCCTGAACCTTCAGACCAAACTTCGACAGGGTGAAGAACGAGAAGAAAGCCGCCACGAGCATGGTGACATAAAGGTGTGGGTTTTCGCTGAAATGGAAAGGCGTGAACTCGAAAGCGAAGAGCCGCTTGATGAACATCCATGACAAGTCGATGCGCTCAATGCGGAAGAAGCAGCGCGTCAGGACGATGATGAGGAAGGTGAAAAATACGCTTGGAATCCTGCCTAAACGCTCGTTGAACTTTTTCAAAAACAGCTTGTCCGCGCAGATGAAAATACCTTGTAAGGCACCGTAGACCACGAAGTTCCATGCCGCGCCATGCCACAAACCGCTCACAAGGAAGCAAAACCACAGGTTGAAGTATTTGCGAGCTTCGGTCTTCACGCGGCTACCGCCCAAGGGGAAGTAGAGGTAATTCTTGATGAATACGCTGAAGGTTTGGTGCCAACGTCTCCAAAACTCTGAAATCGTGGTGGATACGTATGGATTGTCGAAGTTCTCGGGGAACTTGAAGCCCATCATGCGACCGAGACCGATGGCCATGTCGGAATAGCCTGCGAAGTCGAAGTAGATTTGGAAAGTGAAGGCGAAGATGGCAATCCAAGCTGTGGTGCTGTCGATGGTGGCAATCTTATTGGCGATGTCAGCGAGCTGTGCCGAGGTCAGCACGTCGTAGTTCGAGGGACCCAAAATCTGGTCGACTTGGAATCCGATGACATCGGCAATCAGCACCTTTTTGGCCAAACCGATGACGAAACGATAGAAGCCTTGCAAACGGTCGGTGTAGAGCGACTCACGGTTACGAATCTGGTCAGCAATGTCGCAGTAGCGCACGATAGGACCGGCGATGAGTTGCGGGAACATGACGATATAGAGCATGTAATCGCTCAACCGTTTCATTGGTTGGTTGATGCCTCGGTAAGTGTCCAAGGTGTAGGTGACGCTTTGGAAGGAGAAGAACGAGATGCCAATAGGCAGCAGGATTTTGGTCCATTGTAAAGGTCTGCCGCCAACCCAACCCAACACGGCATTGATGTTGTTCATCGTGAAGTTGCCGTACTTGAAATAGAACAACAGACCGATGCTGATGGCAATGGAGATGCCGCAAAGCAGTTTCTTCAGCCCGGGCTTTTCCACTTTGTTCATCCATCGCACCAAATAGAAGTTGGCTATAGTGCTGACAATGAGCTGTATGATGAACTCAGGCGCGCCGTAGGCATAAAACACAAGCGACGCCAACAGCAGGAAATAGTTGCGGGTTTTTCTTGGCAGGATGAAATATACCAAGAAGAAAACCGGCATGAAGTAGAGTAGGAATATGTTGCTGCTGAATACCATATCTTTCGTTTATTTGGGTGGCAAAATTAGTAATTATTTTAATTATTTCGATTGAAAATCAAAGGGCAAGGGAATTTCGACATCGGGGTCGTCGACGAGGCGGCATTGGTCGAGCTTGTATTTGCGCCGAATGAGCCAGATGGCATCGTCTTCGATGGCTTTTTCAAGGGCTTTGTTGTATTTTATGGCTTTTTCGCCGATGCTTTCCATTAGTTTCTCATTGTCAGGAATCTTTTGCATAAGTTGTTTGACTTCGTTTTGGCAATGCAGTGAGAATTGTATTTCATCGGTTTGGTCCTTATATAGCAGCTTGCCCGCTTTAATGTGGTCCACTTCGGCGTGGAGCATTTGCTGCATCGTGGCTGTGCGCAGGAAACGTTGTGCCTCCAAGGCGGCCATCCATGCGCTATCTTTTCGGATGTCCTTGATGACCTTGGCGTATGGGATCTCGCTGTTTTTGGTGGTCAGTGTGTCGGCGTTCAATTCAGGGATGATTTCGGGATGGTTTTGTAGGATGGAGAAGGCCTCTTTTCGGAGGATGCTGTCTGTAGAGACGGTGTGCACATCGTCTCTACATAACGTGTCGGCAATACGCCTCACATAGGCCCGCCTGATGCTGTCATCAACGCCAAGAGTGAGGATGGCCGAATTGGCGAAGCCATTGGTGCCTTTGTTGAGCTGGTTGCCAGTGGTGAACCAAACGATGTAATCGAAATCCAGCAATTTCTCCAAAAGGTTGAAATCGACAACGGATACAGTTTGTTTCAGGTCTTTCCCAAAATAGGCAGTAGAAAAATAATACCAGAACTCCACATCGCTGAACAGTTCCTGCATCGGTATTTGATTGCTGATGCCCCACATGAACGAGTTGCCGATAAATAATACCTTGGGCTTCAAGCTTGAGGCATTGCTTTCCACCGTGACCTCAGCCGTGGGGCTATAGCCGTAGCGTTTCCTAATAGGCAGCGACAGGTTGAGCAGTCGTTCCAAATCGTTGTCGGCACCGTGATTGTCGCTTTCATGCAATGTGCCGATATGAAGTTTGGGCAGTTCGATGCCTTTCAAATCACCCATGAAACGGAACAAAGAATCAGCGGCATACACGGCAGGGAAGACCCAATGTCCACCTGTTTGCGGAATCAACGGATAGCTTACCGTATCTTTCATTTGCTGAAACCAACGGTTCATGTCGATGCATGGGAAACCGGTTTCCTCAAACTGCTGTAAAAAATAGGTACAAGCGTTGAAAGTGGTAGTATCATGCTCGTGCTCAGGGAGATATTCAGGATAGAGGAAACTCTTTTCGGGCGCGATGAAAGCCAAAAGTTCCACATCGTTTTCTTTAAGGATTTCCCTCACGCGGTTCATGTACCTGATTTCGCGGTCGAAATTGCATCGGGCGGCTTCGGGCGAGGGTTGCCAACGATGCATTTCGGTGCCGTAGTAGTCACGCACGCTTTCGGGAGTATAGAGCCAGCCTTTTTTGCCTGCAATCACATCATAGGCATAGGTTTTTCTGTAACAGCTCCAGAGATATTGGTTGTAAAGCCGGATGATGGGCTCACGAAAGCCAAAATTCTCGCCAATGTATGCCTCTTCTTGTTTAGCGTAATTGCCAGAACGATAAGCTTCAAGGTCGAATACCGGTTTTTCCGTTTCGATAGTCACGCCGTTCAAGGGCTTCAAAGGGATGTGCAAAACATGGGCTTGTAGCAAGGGCAGGAAGAGCAACATCATGAGGATGCCGAACAAGACCTTGTCGTATGTTGTCTTCCTTCTCATCACTTAGAAGCGGAAGTAGATGAAAGGACTGAAACTGGTGGCATTGAGGGCAGCCACGCAGAAGATGAACATGAAAGCGGCCACAATCCACACCCAGATGTGCTGACGGTCGGTGAAGTCGGTGTAGTAAACCTTTTGTTCCAAGCGTTTGCCCCATCCTGTAAGCGTGAGGAAGGAGAAGAGGGCGGCGATTACCATGATGGTGTAGACGTGGGCGTTGCCGTCGAAAGCGAAACCGCTGAAATCGAAGGCGAACATGCGCATGACGAAGGTCCAGGCCAAACCGAGGTTCTCTATTCGGAAGAACACCCAAATGACGGTCACGGTGATGAAAGTGAGGATGACGGATGGCACCGTACCGATTTTCTTCATCACTTTGCCAAGGAAGAGTTTGTCGGCGCAGATGAACAGGCCATGCAAGGCACCCCAAACGACAAAATTCCACGAAGCACCGTGCCACAATCCCGAGAGCAGGAAGCAGAGCCAAAGGTTGAGGTACATGCGGCCTTGGCCTTTACGGTTGCCACCAAGCGGGATGTAAAGGTAGTTCATGATGAAGGCACCGAGGGTTTTGTGCCAACGTCTCCAAAATTCAGTGATGGAACGTGAAGTGTAAGGATTGTCGAAGTTTTCGGGGAACTTGAAGCCCATGATGCGACCCAAACCTATGGCCATGTCGCTGTAGCCGGCAAAGTCGAAGTAGATTTGGAAAGTATAGGCTAAGGCCACGAGCCAAGCCGTGCCTGTGTCCAAAGTGGCGATGCGAGTCATAATGTCGCCTACCTGTGAAGCGTCGAGGGCAGCGGGACCGAGCATCTTGTCAACGCAAAGACCGATGACATCAGCGATGAGGATTTTCTTACTCAAGCCGATGACAAAACGGTAGAAACCTTGTAAGCGGTCGGCCATGCTGGATTCGCGCTGGCGGATTTGTAGGGCAACATCGCAGTAACGCACGATGGGACCTGCAATGAGTTGCGGGAACATGGTGATATACAGCATGTAGTCGCTCAGTTTCTCCAAGGGTTTGTTGACGCCACGGTAGGTGTCCAAAGTGTAGGTGACGCTTTGGAATGAGAAGAACGAGATACCGATGGGCAACAGGATGCGCTTCCATGTCAAAGGAGCATGTCCGGTTAAACCGATGAGGGCATTGAGGTTCTCCATGGTGAAGTTGCCGTATTTGTAGAACAGCAGCAATCCCAAACTGATGAAGATGGACAATGCACAGAGCCATTTCTTTGCCGATGGTTTTTGGGTCTTACACATCTGCTTGACAATGAAATAGTTGGCAATTGTGGAAACGACCAATTGGATGATAAACTCAGGTGCGCCCCATGCATAGAAGATGAGCGAGGCCAGCAATAATACGTAGTTGCGTGTCTTCTTCGGCATCAGGAAGTAAACCAGAAAGAAGGCTGGCATGAAGTATAACAGGAAGACATTGCTACTGAATACCATAATTAGTTGATTTTATTTGGTTTATAATATGTTTAGCTCTATTCGATTGTTTGAGGGGAACGCTGTCACCCAAAGCAGGGAAGCAGGCATCTGGACGCTTTTTGATGAAGTAGGAAGTTTCCATATTTAGGACTGAGTCTACAGGAAGACTCTTGTTTTCAGCCCTTTCTGTGATGCTGGCCATCCAGGCTTTATCATTACGGATACGTTCCTTCGTTTTCAGCTTCAATGGCTCTATTTCCTCGTCGTCGTAGCACCATTCCGTCAAAAAGCGTTCTGGGAAGCCGTTGCCCAGCTCGTATTGCTGTGGCGTACTATAGGCCAGCATGATGAAGTCGGCCTCTGTGACTTTTTCAAGCAAGTCAATGTTGGCAACATTGGAGTCAGGGCCGTCAAAATAGTTGGTGCTGAAATAATACCAGTAAGTAATGCCGTCGAAAACTCTCTTGAATGGGGTATGGTTGAGGATGTTCCAATAGAAAGAGTCACCGATGGTGATGAGTTTGGGCTTCACGGCGGTGGGGTCTTCCATGACTTGTGTCTTGGCGTAATAGTTCAATGTTCCTTTTAAGGGTCGCATCAGGTTCAGCCATTCTTCCAAATCGTTGTCGGGTTCTTTGGTCTTGACGTATTTTTCCCCAATCGTGAAGTTCTGAATGTTGACATCGCCCAAGACTTCCATATAGCGGATGAGGCTGTCGGCCACATACATGGCGGCCAAGTTGCTCCAATGGGTTCCAGTTTGCGGAAACAGCGGGAAGTCAACGGTGTCCTTCATCTGCAGGAACCATTCTCCCGCATCGACGAAGTTGATACCCAAATCTTCGAAACGTTGGTGGAGGAATTCATGGGCAGAGAATACTTTGTCGTGATGGTACAGCTTGTTTTCGGGGACATGTTCGGGATAAATCAGCTCCTTTCCTGGCTCCAACACCACAAAAAGATGAGTGCCTAAACTATCGAGGATTTGTTGGATTTGTGAGAGCATAAGAGCCTCTCTTCCAAGTATTTTCGCCATCTGCGAGGAGTCATTGGCGTAATTCCATGAATTGCCTTCGTAGTATTCCTTCACGTAATCCGATTCGTAATACCATCCATCGTCGCTGGCGAAGACCCAGTTCCTTTCCTTGGCGAAAGTCTCCCCATAAAAATCCCAGATGTATTGGTTGTAAAGGCGCGTCAAGGGCTCCCGAAAACCATAATGCTGTTGCAGATAAGTCTCGGCATCGTCCTGAAAGCTGTGGCCTATCCAATACTGTATCGTCAATTTGGGCTTTGGCTTCTCTTCTATCGCGCCGTACAGTTTCTTGAATTTGAAAAGCCCTGTGGCCTGCTGTATCGGGGAGATGACCAACAGGATGGCGGTAAGAGAAAACAATATGACCTTGACGCGGGTTTTCATGCAGACGAAATAACTTGCAAAAATAGGAAATATTCATTCGATGTAGTCAAATTATTCCTTATCGTTCCGAAAAACCGTACCTTTGCACCCATGAAAACCACTCAAATAGAACTGCTTTCACCCGCCAAAGATGCTGAGGTGGGCATGGCCGCCATCAACCATGGTGCCGACGCTGTTTATATCGGCGGACCCGATTTTGGTGCCCGCGAAAAAGCATCTAATAGCATTGAAGACATTGAACGCCTCTGCCGACATGCGGCTTTGTATGACGCGAAGGTGTATGTCACATTGAATACCTTGCTGTATGACAACGAATGGGAACGTGCCCGAAAGATGGCTTACGATTGTTGGAACGCTGGTGTTGATGCGCTGATTGTGCAGGACATGGCGTTGCTGCAATTGGATCTGCCGCCCATCCCGCTTCATGCCAGCACGCAATGTGATAACCTGACTGTGGAGAAGGTGCAGCTTTTGGAGCAGTTGGGCTTCAGTCAAGTCGTTTTGGGTCGCGAGTTGAGCCTGAAACAGATTCGGGAAATCCGCGAAAAGACCACGGTGCCGTTGGAGTTTTTCGTGCATGGTGCGCTTTGTGTCAGCCACAGCGGACAATGCTATCTGAGCCAATACATCGGCAACCGCAGTGCCAATCGTGGTGCCTGCGCCCAGCCCTGCCGTCTGCCATGGGATTTGTTGGATGAGAATGGAAAAGTACTGATAAAGAATCGACATTTGCTTTCTTTGAAAGACTTGAACAACAGTGCCCATTTGGAGGAACTCATTGATGCGGGCATCACAAGTTTCAAGATTGAAGGACGGATGAAAGACGCTGATTATGTGAAGAATGTAACTGCCTATTACCGCCAGAAATTGGATGAAATCATTAGCCGTCGCAGCGATTTGGAGCAGGCCTCTCGCGGACATTGCAGTTACACGTTTGAAGTCAATCCAGAGAAATCTTTCAATCGAGGTTTTACCGATTTTTTCATCAATGGGAGGCAAAAGGGCATTGGTTCGCCTTTCACCCCGAAATCAATGGGTGAATACGTTGGTGAGGTCGTCTGGTGCAATCCCTTGCGTATGGAGATTGAAACGGACAAGGTTTTACATAACGGTGATGGGCTGTGTTTTTTGAATCAGGAGAACGAATTGGTGGGGTTGCGTGCGGATGTGGTACGCACTGTCGCCGACTGCGTCCCCGCAGTCGGAAAACACAACTTGACCAGCAACTGCGGGGACGCAGTTGCCGACAATGTTACAGTCTCTACAAACAGACCGCATGGTGCTTACCGTGGCGCAAAAATCTACCGCAATTATGATTTAGAATGGCAAAAACAGGTGGATGTCTCGACAGGCAACTGCAAGATTGACATTGATTTAACATTGGCCGAAACGGAATCAGGTTATGAAATGATTGCCGCCTGTAGAGACGCGATTCATCGCGTCTCCAAAATGACGAATGAATATAAAGACGCGATGAATCACGTCTCTACAAGGATTGATATTGATAAAATCATCGCCAACAACCCCGAGAAGGCCACCGAAAACATCCGCAAAAAGGCCCTGCAATGGGGCGACACACCTTTCAATCCCATCAATTTGGAATTGAAATTCAATGAACCGCGTCTCATCCCAGCCTCCATCCTCGGCGAGATGAAACGGGATTTGGTGGCGAAATTGACCGAGGAATTGATTGAGAACCATCGGAATAACCGACCATGTAGGGATACATCGAATGTGTCCGCCAACACGGCCGAAAACGGACGCACGCGGTGCGTTCCTACAGACCCTGACGCCATCCCCACCTGCCTGATGACCTGCCACCATTGCATCCGTTATGCCAACGGCATGTGCAGCCGTGAAACAGGGCAAAAGGCCACACCTTTATATATTCGTAATGGCACAAATACCTTCCGCCTTGAATTCGACTGCCGGAATTGTTTGATGTATGTCATCAGCCAATAAAAGACTTCATAAGTTCCGCAAGGTCTTCAACGCCAGTCTTTTTCTTGATGGCTAACCGTGCCTTGCTGACCGTGTTTTCGCGCAGGTCGAGGATGTAGGCGATTTCCTTCACGCGGAAAGAGAAACACGACAACAGGCAGATGGCGCACTCGGTCTCGGTCAGTTCGGGATGGGTGGATGAAAAATTGCTTAAAGCATCGGGATACACCGCATTGAACTCCGTTACGAGGCGGTCGTAGAGGTCGTCGTTGCGTTCCTTGTAGATGGTTTGCATTCGCATCCTCAAGGCCTCGATCGAATGGCGTTCCTTGTCGTCATAGTCCTTTTGCAGCTGCTGTTTTTCTTGGTTCAGGCGCAGGTTTTTCACCTCACTTTCCTTTTGGTGGCGGTAAAACAACAGGACGACTACCAAAAGCACGATGACGAGGGCCGCAATCAACAGGTAGAGCCGCATCCGTTTCAGTTGCTGCGCGTTTTGAAGTTGCTGGATTTCAAGTTGTTTCTCGTATTCATCGTTCACCTCAGCGATAGCTTTCTGTTCCTTGCCTTTGTCTCGGTCGAGGGTTTTAATGTATAAATCGGCGTAATGGGCGGCGTTAGAGTAATCGCCCAAAAACTGATACGACCTTTGCAGGTGCAGATAGGCGCGGTCCAAGTTGTTGTAAGGGTCGTTCGGGTCATCTATCTCTATCACTTTCAGGGCATAATAGATGGTGGAATCATACTGTTGAAGCCAATAGTAACCGCTGGCCAGACTTTCATAAACATCCGACAATCTGTTTCCCCCAAGTGACAGGCTTTTCAAGTTTTCCGAAACGGACATCCTAAGCCATTGCTGCTTTTCTTCTTCTGATTTTTCTGTCTGATTATCAAATAAGTACAAGTAATGGTAAGCAAAATTGTGATGGTATTCGGCGCATTTGGCTGTGTCGTTGAGGGCTTCGGCGGCCTTCAATCCGTTTTGATAGCAGAGGAGACAGCTGTCGTATTCCTGAAGGCCGAGATAGATAAAACCCAATTGATATGCTGTCTTGATTCTTGATTTATAATCATGATGCTCAGCATAATAATCATCGGCAAGTTTGAGGTGGTCGTAGGCGTTTCTCCAATAGCCGCACATGCCGTAAACCGTTCCCAACTGATTGTGAATGTCGTATTTGAGTCGGTCGATTATGGTTTGTTCATCGGTCGGGATGGGAGAAAAGTGCACCAAGCGTTCATCCACATGGTGGCACTGTTCAACGCTCTGCAAAGCATTCAGCATTTCTTCGAGCATGACATGTTTGCCCGAACCGTCAGCCAAAGCCTTGCCTGCAAGCAGCCAATACGTCTTGGCCTCGTAATACTTATCATCACTACCAACAAACTGTTTCTCAATAATTTGCATCATTGAATCAACCGATGCGTCATAATGGTCGAGCAATCGTAAGGTCTTGATTTTCAGCAAACAGCAATGTGCTTTCTCTTTTTCAGAAAGAACGGTCATGTCAAGGGTGTCGAGGATGCGGGCGGCACTATCGGGATAGGTTAGGCTGAAACACTCCACTTGATAGAGCAAGTCTTCTTGGGGCGGAGGCGTAACGGCAGGCTGACGGCAACAAGAAAGACCCGACAACAGCGCAAAAATAAGTCCTAATATTTTGAAAATCCGTTTCATGCCGCAAAAATAACGAAATAATCCTTACTTCTTAATCCACTTCCCACTTTCCGTTTCGGTCACTGAGCCTGCGGTCGCTGAGTTTGGTCGAAGCGTCGAAGGGCCGACTTGGTTTGTATAAACTTTCCATATATATGTCCCCGCTGGCCACCCTTCAGCATTTATCGAAGTGACATCCTCCGTAATCTCTTGCCCATAAATCATCCTCCCACTCATATCATACACCTCCACCCGCGCATCCTTCAATCCCGTCCTGATATTCAGCACATCCTTCCCAGGATTGGGATAAGCGATGGCCACCTTCAGACCGCTGGCATGGGCTTCAACGATGCCTACAAAAGCCTCGGCAGGGAACTTAACCACATTTACACAACCTTGATCCCAAGCGTACAGTTTCCTTTCCCATGAGGTAAGCAACAATCCTCCATCACTTAATGCACTAATGCCTTTTGCCCTACTAAAAACTCCGTCATCATTTGAACCATAGAACAATGTCCTGATAGTATCAAATTCAGGAGTCAAATGTTCCAATACAATCCAAGAATCATTGGATAAACCAAGGCCATTGTTTAATGTGTATGCATAACAAATAGTGCCATCCTCCCATAATGCGACACCAGTACTTTGTGTTGGCGAGTCATAATCCTGTGTCTTCCTTTCCGCATAACGCTTTATCGGTACACTGTTGCCCGAAGCGTTGACATCGTCATCATATTCATATAAAACACTACAATAATGGTCGTCCATCTCACTAATCACACTGGTTAGGTATGTTATGCCATGAGGGCTGCGCTTGACATTCATGTTTTGAAAATAAACGTTGTCAAAAGGATGCAACGCATTGGAATGCCGGAAAGCACGAGACCGCACAATGTTGAAGTCATAATCTAAATAGACAAGGTTTTTTCCGTCCTCAGCAACGACATCGCGCACGAATCCATAATAAATGTAAAGGCTGTCGGCTTTAACAATATGATGGTTTCGGTAATCGAGGGTAGGGTCCTCGCCCCATCGGTACTCTCCGCAATATCGTGCCTCATTGATAATCCGCCCTTCAAAGTCCATCCTGAAGAACACCGTGCTGTCATAGCCGCGTGGATCTGGATAATCGAAGCTGGTGGTTTTGCAATAAGCCCCCACTATGGTACCGTCGTCATCCACAAACGCAGAAGTCACGTCTATTTGCCCGCAATTCCATGGTCTTCCTTGGTATTCAAAAGTGTCGATAGGGATTTCCAGTTCATAGCTTTCCGCAATGTTCAGGTCGTCGTTAAGCTTGTATAGACCAAGAATACAATAATCAATAGGTGGGTCAAAGTTCTGGAAATAGTTGAGCGAACAGGTGTCGTGGTCGGGGCTGTAATTCATCAAGATGAAAGTTTCTCCCGACTCGTTTTCAAGCACTAACGGATGGCTGCCAAAAAAGCCTTCCTTATAATACTCGGAATAGGCTATTCTCGTCCCCTCCGAATCCAATGCCATCAGGGCGGGAATGGGATACACGTAGACGCCACAATCATTTATATGATTATTGGTGCATGATACCAAAATCCTTCCGTCTGACAATTCGAATGGCTCAAGAAAATAGAGCGCATCAACGGAATAATCAAATTCCTGGGAGTACACCCACTCCTGCCCCCAAGCCTTGGCCCCCAAAATCAGTATAATCACAACCAGGGTGTAAAACTTTGCGTTTTTCATCGTATCGTGATTTTGTTCGTGTAAACTTTTCCTTCCGCATCCGTGATGCGCAGCAAATAAACCCCTTCCACCAATCCACTCAAATCAATCTCATTCGTCCCCCGCACACATTTCACCATCTGCCCAAGGGCGTTGTAGACCTGCACCTCGGCGGCTTCAACGCCGTCTATCGTCACTTTTTCCATAGCAGGATTAGGATAAACGGAAATCACTTTGTCATCGATTTCTTCGACTGAAGTGATAACACATGCGTCGTATTCCGGATTTTGCCAAATGAGTTCCCCGTCTTGATGGAAGCAAAGGGCTCTATAGTAACCTCCACAGAAATAATAGGAACCACAATAGAGC
>JAEEGG010006837.1_pt1 | contig 26610 bp, 36 predicted proteins | sample 9134161 | NCBI WGS metagenome assembly JAEEGG01 (sample SAMN16246543, study PRJNA631951) | gut metagenome | biome: gut microbiome; feature: rumen; material: CR-attached | host: Bos | place: Iran: Karaj | collected 2018-10 | reverse complement strand
CCCGCCGAGGCCGCTGCGCCCGCCGACGCTCCCGCCCCCGACGCCGCTTAGGCCGTCGCGCCCGTCGACGCTCCTGCCCCCGATGCCGCTGCGCCCGACGCCGCTTAGGCCGTCACGACTGCCGTCCTGCCCGCACCTGCCGTTTGGCATTTCGTGTTCGCTACTTAGCCCTCCGCTACGGCGGCCTTCGCAGCCACTCTCCACTAAGTGCGACCCCCTTTCGGGGCCGCACTTTGGTACTGTCGACAACCCTCCGGGCGTCTGGAGGGTTATCGACGAAAAAGGCCGAAATCGTCGACAACCATCCGTCCCTTCGGAGGGTTATCGACACTGCGGAGGAAAGTTACAGTGTCGGGAAAGGTATTGAAAAAGTTGAAAGCTGAATGAAAAAAAAGCTCAAAAAATGAAAGAATCACATCAAAAGTGAAAGATTCTTCAAAATCTTTTCCCTTTTTTTGATTCTGAGTGGGAAGAGTGCTTCAATTTCAGTAGGTTTGTCTCAAAAAAACGTGATAGGATGAAGTATTATTTTCTAAGTTCCTCCCATCTGGAGGACAGGATCTGGTTCAGGGACGATGAGGATTTCAAGTCGGGAATGAATTTCGTTCCTATTGCGGCGCTACGCTGCCACGTGTTTGTAATTGCATTTGTTCTGATGTCCAATCACGTGCATTTTGTGCTGATGGGAGACGAACATCAGATGAAGGAGTTCTACTCCATGTTCAAACTTTTGTATTCAAAGTATATGCGCAGGAAGTACGGTACATCCCGGTTTCTGCGAGAGAACGCATTGGACTGCAGGGAAATATCCTCTCTGAAGGAAGGATTGGAATGTGTAATTGCCTATGTACTTATGAATCCGGTTGTCGCCAATATCTGTCTGGCTGCGGAGGGATACCCCTGGGGGTCGGGATGCTGCTACTTTTCTTCCCGCAGAACATCCGGGCGGAAGGTAAGTGAACTGAGTGTCCGCGAACGGTCCCGGGTGTTGCATAGTATTCTTCCGGCGGGCGAAGACTGCATCCTGGGAGAAGACGGGTATATCCTTCCCGAGTCGTATGTCTGTTGGAGTAAGGTTGAGGCATTGTATAGGACGCCCAATCGGATGTCGTTCTTTTTGCGCAATTCTTCCAAGGCCAGGCGGATTTTGGAGGAGCGAAAGGCAATGTTACCTTCGTTCAAGGACCAAAGTCTTGTCCTGTTCGCAAAGGATATCTGTCTCTCTTTGTTCCGCAAGTCCGAGATCATAGAGCTTGAAGAAGCGGAACTTCAGCGATTAGTGTACGAATTGTCCCGTCGAAGCGGCTCGGATGTCGGCCAGTTGGCCCGGGTTCTTGGCCTCAGGCCACGCGATGTCTCCGCGATGCTATCAAAGGAATAAACTCTCTCACTGTCGACAACCCTCCGGGCATCTGGAGGGTTATCGACGAAAAAGGCCGAAATCGTCGACAACCACCCGACCTTTCGGAGGGTTATCGACACCCGGCCGGGACGGAGACCGGGAGAGGGGGCGGGGCGAAAGGGGGATTCGGGCCTCCCGGTGGTGCAGTTGCAATTTCGGGAGAAATCCCCTAAATTTGTCATTCCAACAAATTGCATCATCATTTACAGGAATGAAACTTAGAAACATCTTATCGGCCGCGGCGATAGTGCTTGCCGTTGCGTGCGGTCCGGGCGGGAAGAAGACCGTGATTTCCGGGACGCTGCCGCTCGATTACCAGTTTATCGATACCCTGTCGGTGTTCTTCGAGGATTCGCTGCTCGTGAGCGCGCCGGTGGATACTGTCAGCGGGGCTTACAAGATCGAGGTCCCTGTGGACATTACCAAGCTGGGCATTCTGGCGACTCCGTACTTCCAGACGCCTTTCGTCTCCGACGGGAGCGCACTGACCCTCTCGCTCAAGGCGGAAGAGAATCCGAAACTGGTTGCCGCTCCCGGCGGCGAGATCGGGCTCACGGGACGCCTGAACAACTATATGAAGGCGATGATGGACATCCAGATGGAAGTGATGGCGGAGATGCCGCAGTACGACCCGGACGAGTTCACCGAAGCCGAGATGATGGCGAAGGCCGCCGAACTGCTCGAGCCCTACAAGCCGAAGATCAAAGACCTGAATGTCAATGCGATCCGTGAGAATTCCGACAACGTCATCGCGGTCTACGTGCTGATGTCCTCCGAAATGGACCAGGACTTCCCGGCCCTCCTGCAGGGCCTCTCGCCGGAGCTCAAGGCCCGCAAGGACGTCAAGCTCCTGCTGGACCAGCTCTCTTCGGCCGGCGCCACTTCGCCCGGCGGCCGCTTCTTCGACTTCGAGGCGTCGCTCGACCCGAACAATCTCGAAGGCACCAGGGTCCATCTCTCCGACTATGTGGGCAAGGGTAAATTCATCCTCCTCGACTTCTGGGCCTCCTGGTGCGGCCCCTGCCGGGCGGAGGTTCCCTACATCAAGGCCGCCTACGAAACCCATATCGGCGACAACTTCGACGTGGTGAGCGTGGCCCTGAATGACGATCCGGACGATTCCGCCGTGGCGGCCGTCGACCTGGGCATCGTCTGGAACAGTCTCATCGGCGCCGGCGGGAAGCCCGGGGAACTCTACGGCATCAATACCATTCCGCATCTGATCCTTTTCGCCCCCGACGGCACCATTCTCGCGCGCGGCTTCCGCGGCGCCGAGATCGAGGAGACCCTCGCGAAATTCCTCCAGTGACCCTCCGGGAGAAAATAGCCCTCTTCCCCCACAGTCCCGGTGTCTACCGCTATTATGACGCCGAGGGCAAGGTGATCTATGTCGGGAAGGCCAAGGACCTCCACAAGCGGGTCGCGCAGTATTTCGTCCCGGCGGAGCGCCTTACGGCCAAGACCCGCATCCTGGTGAGCAAGATCGCCGACGCCGAGTACAGCGTGGTGGATTCCGAGGCGGACGCCCTCCTCCTGGAGAACAACCTCATCAAGCAGTACAAGCCCCGCTACAACATCCTCCTGAAGGATTCCAAGACCTATCCCTGGATCTGCATCAGCGGGGAGGACTTCCCCCGGGTGTTCCTGACGCGGCGCATCGAGCGTTCCGGCGGCAACCGCTATTTCGGGCCCTACAGTTCGGTCCTGCACGCCCGGGCCCTGCTGGAATTCTTCGCCGACGTGTATCCGCTGCGGACCTGCAAGCTCAAAATCACCTCCGAGGCCATCCTCAAAAAGAAATTCCGCCCCTGCCTCGACTTCCATCTCGGCCGCTGCAAGGGCTGCTGCGTCGGGGGCATCTCCAAGGCGGAATACGACTCCAGTATCGCCGAGATCGTGCACATCCTCTCCGGCCGGGGCGGGACGGTCGTCCAGCAGTGCCGCGACCGGATGCAGGAAGCCGCCGGCCGCCTCGATTTCGAGGAGGCGCAGGTGCAGAAGGACCGGATGGAGCGCATCCGGAAGCATTACGCCAAGTCTGTCATCACCTCTTCGGCCGATGTGGACGCCGATGTCTTTTCGCTGGTCTTCTCCGGGACGGACGCCTACGGGAATTTCCTCCGCATCCGTGGCGGCGCCATCATCCAGAGTCTCAATCTGGGCTTCAAGCCGCACATCGAGGAGAGCCGGGAAGCGGTGCTGAGCGCGTTCATCGCGGAGATCGAATCCAAGTTCGGCGCCCTGTCGAAAGAGGTCGTCGTGCCGTTCCTGCCGGACGTGGAGCTGGAGGGGGTCACGTTCCGCATTCCCCGGAAGGGGGACAAGCTCGCCCTGCTGGAACTCAGCGCCAAGAACGCCCGTGAATATCAGTTCCACAGTCTCAAGACGGAGGAGCATACCAACCCGGACGAATTCCGCGCCGGTGTGGTGGAGGAGCTCCGGAAGGCCCTCGGGATGACGGCATCTCCGGTCCACATCGAGTGTTTCGACAACTCCAACATCCAGGGAACCAATCCCGTGGCGTCCTGCGTGGTGTTCCGCAATGCGGAGCCGTCCAAGAAGGACTACCGGAAGTTCAAGATCAAGACCGTCATCGGGGCCAACGACTTCGCCTCGATGAAGGAGGTCGTCAACCGCCGCTATTCCCGGATGCTCGCCGAGGCGCCGGACGACCTGCCGCAACTGATCGTCATAGACGGCGGCAAGGGGCAGCTCGACGCGGCCTATCAGGCGCTCGCGGAACTCGACCTGACCGGCCGGCTGACCGTTGTCGGCCTCGCCAAGCGGCTGGAGGAAGTCATCCGGGTGGGCGATCCCTATCCGCTCTTCATCGACCGCAACTCGCAGGCGCTCAAGGTTCTGCAGCGGATCCGCGACGAGGCGCACCGCTTCGGCATCACCTTCCACCGGAACCTCCGCAGCAAGGGGCAGATCCACTCCGCCCTCAGCGATATCCCCGGCGTGGGCGAGAAGACGCAGCAGCGGCTGCTGCTGCATTTCGGCAGCGTGGCGCGGATCGCCGCGGCGACCGTGGAGGACATCTCCGCGCAGGTCGGGCCGAAACTCGCCGCCCGTATCCATCAAGCCCTGAACGCCCATGACTGAGAAAAAATTCAACCGGATTTTCAACCTGTTCATCCTCATCGGGATGATCACCCTCGCCGTCGTCATCAACGCCCTCAAGATGAGCGAGCCCGAAGCCGACATCCTCAAGCTCGCGATCGTGACCCTGGGTGCCGTGATGGGCGTGTTCTGCAGCGTCCTCTCCGCGAACGGCCTCATCTGGAACTTCCTTTTCGGAGTGGTGAACGTCAGCATCTGCGCCTATACCAATTACGACAGCGGCAACATCGGGCAGTTCCTCCTGCACATGCTGTATTTCCTTCCGATGCAGTTCGTGGGGATCTGGCAGTGGAAGAAGCGCGGTGCCGGGAAGGGGGAGACCCCGGAAGTGCGCCGCCTGAAGGGATGGCAATGGGCCCTGGTGGCAGGAGGCGTCCTCGTGGGAATCGCCGCCGTATACGCCCTGCTCTGGTGGATCGATGTCCGCCGCCTCGGCCCCGGCGTGCCGGTTGAGCACGGCAAAATCGCCCTCGACGCGACCGTGATGGTGCTCAATATCGCCGGACAGATTCTCTTGTCGCTGGCCTTCGCCGATTCGTGGTTTATCTGGAATCTGGTGAATGTGTTTTCCATCGCCCTCTGGGTCAACCGGGCCGTGGCCTCCGGTGCGGGATCCTATGCTCCGGTGATGATCGCGAAGTACTGTTTTTACCTCCTCAATTCCCTCAACGGTCTCCGTATCTGGCTCAAACTGGGCCGAAAATCATCAAAAATGCGCGGTTGAGTTGCAAACAAAAGAAAGTTTGATTACCTTTGTGCGTTTATTTGACATCTGTAAAAAGTAAAAAACATAAAATTATTCATCATGACTCACGAAGAAATCGTTAAGAAGGTCAAAGACATCATCGTTGACAAACTGGGTGTCGAAGAGTCCAATGTGACCGAGGCCGCCAACTTCACCAATGATCTTGGCGCCGACTCCCTGGATACCGTCGAGCTCCTCATGGAGTTTGAGCGCGTTTTCGGAATCAAGATTCCCGATGACGAGACCAACAACATCGCCACCGTGGCCGATGCGATCGCCAAGGTAGAGGAGAAGCTCGGTACCGAGTAATTCCGTCTTGACCTCCCAAATAAAAAGCGACAACTTACGGTTGCCGCTTTTTTTGTCACGCTGTCGCGCCGTCGCTATTCCTTCGGCAGCGAATATGTCACTTTCAGGTGCGGGTGGCGCGCCGCTGCGGGCCCGTTGAGAATACCCTTGTAATAGCGGTCCTTGTCGAGGGTCTGGGTCGTGGTGGAGGTGGTGCCCGAGGACGCGAACATCGAAGACAGCAGGTACATGTTCATATAGTTCGAGTACCCGTAACTGTCGTATCCGTAGCCGTATCCGCCGTATCCGTATCCGCCGTAACCATATCCGCCATACCCTCCGTAGCCGCCGTAGATGTTGTTGAGGTACTGGTAGAGCAGCATCTGCTGGAGATAGTTCTGGTCGTAGGAGGAGGTGGCGGAGGATTCGACGATTTCGTCGTGGATCGTGAAGAGCCAGATGTCGTAGTTGTGGATGAGGTCGGGATCCGCCGCGAGTTCGGATTCGTCCAGCTGGAGAATCTTCGACAGGTGCCAGGTGATGTCGGGCTGATACTGGAGGAGGGAACGGTTGATGCCGCCCTGGTCCTCCACGTCGGCCGCCGCATCCGGGAGGCCGTTGAACGTGCTCCTGACGGTGCCGTCCTCGGACTTTGTCAGGGTCTGGCAGGTCGGACTCAGCGTCGTTGGATAGAGGTCGAGATCCCGGTAGTCGGCCGGCTCCTCGAAGGGAAGGTAGATGGTGGCGAGGTTGATGATGGCCTTGTCGGGATTGCCGTCGCGGGTCAGGATGTCCTGAAGGACCTTTTCCCGCAGCTCGGAGGCCTGGATGACAGGTTTGAGCCCGCCGCCGCCTTCGACCAGCAGATCGCCCGTCGCCACGCCCTCGCGGTCCCTGGTGGACTGGCCTGTGTAGTTGAAGGCGTACTGGGTGAATTTCGTGCTGTTGACGACCGCCTCGACCTCGTCGACGAACGCGGACTGGCCGGGGTAGAAGAGGAAGGCCGTATCCTTGCGGACGCCGTCGTATTCCGCATTGATGCGGAGAACGGCGATGTTATTGTTGCGATCATAATAGGTCCTGCTCTGTTCCGTGACCAGGGTCATGCTGGAGAGCTTGAACATATTGATGCGGCCGCCGTTGCCCGCGCCCGGCTTGATGCGGACATAGACACCCGGCAGCTCGGCCGTGTAGTCTTCCATCGAAACGGTGTCGCCGGGCTGCGCGCCTTCCCGCGTGATGAGGATCTTGCCGTCGCGGGCCACCCTGCGGATGCCTTCGATGTAGCTCATCGCGAATTCTTTGGTAAAGTCGAAACTGAGCGAGTCGCTCCCCGCGTAGACGGGAATGCCGCTGGAAATCCGCTTGCTCTCGTCAAAGGAAAGGGGGTCGTTGGTGCCGCTCTTGGCGGGGTTCATCGGCTTGGTGAGCGCGTAGACGTCCACGTTCTGGAGGATGTAGCGGTCGCTTTCGGTCGGTGCGGAGATGGTATCCTGCGCGAATGCGATGTGGAAGCGCTTGACGACGGGGTCTTTGCCGAAGTCGATGGTGTCGAGGGCGGGAACCAGCGTGAAGGCCGAGCCCCGGACGGTTTCGCCGAAGACGTCGTCGCGGACGGCGCCGACCGTCAGGCGGGAAGTGGAGTATCCCGAGATGCTGTCGGCCATCTGGAGACGGGTTTCCGTCAGGGGAATGTCGACGGAGTAGATATCGATCAGATACTCTTTATCGAGGTTGTCGCTGCCGAGTTCCTCGTTGACGTTGACACAGGAGGGAACCGCCAGCGCCACGGCAAGGAGTGCCGCCGTGAATTGTTTCAAGTTCATTACAGTTTATCGTAAAATGCGTTGTACGCGTCAATGTAACTGCCGTCCTCGAAGGATGCGGCGTCGTAGTTGAGAATCGGGATGTCCATCCTGCCGGCGAAGCGGGCGAGGTCGGGGTGGACGTCTTCGGAGCCGAGGATGACGCCGTCGGAATAGCGGACGGCGACGCGGGCGAGGTCAAGGCCGCTCGCATCGGGGCCGAGGAGGGTGTCCTTGGGCTTGATGGCGCCGAAAAGGGCCGTCTGGTGGAAGGTCTTGCTGAACTTCTCCGTCGGTGTGTCGCCGTAGAGCGACAGGACGATCTTGCTCTGCGAGAAGATGGGGTCGTCCTTGTAGGCCTTCTTCAGATAGAGCGGAAGGAGGTGAGAAATCCAGCCGTGGCAGTGGATGATGTCCGGCGCCCAGCGGAGTTTCTTGACGGTCTCCATCACCCCGCGGGCGAAGAAGACGGCCCTCTCGCCGTTGTCCTTGAAGAATTTGCCCTTGCCGTCGAAGTAGACGTGCTTGCGACGGAAATAATCCTCGTTGTCGATGAAGTAGACCTGGATCCTGGCGGCGGCGATGGAGCCGACCTTGATGACCAGCGGGCGGTCGACGTCATCGATGATGATATTCATTCCGGAAAGGCGGATGACTTCGTGAAGCTGGTGGGTCCTGTCGCCGATGCATCCGTAGCGCGGCATAAAGGCGCGGATCTCTTTCTTCTTTTCCTGGATGCCCTGCGGAAGATAGCGGCCGATCCGGGAAATATGGTTTTCCGGGAGATACGGGAAGATCTCCGAATTGACGAATAGGACTTTTTGCGCGGAATTATCCATAATAATTCATTTTATTCTACAAAGATAACGATAAAAATGCAAAAATTACTACCTTTGAAGGATTTTTGGAGTATGGCAACGCGAAAAAAAGAGAACAAAACCCTCCGGAGGCGCCTGTGGGGCTCCCGGGTTTCGACCGTCATCAGCATCTCGCTGGTGCTTGTGCTGCTGGGCGCGGCGATGCTCGTCCTTCTGAACGCCAAGGCCGTCGGAGACTGGTTCAAGGAGCGGATGCAAGTGTCCGTCATCCTGAAGGAAAACGTCTCCGAAGAGGCGGCGAAGGGCTATCAGGCGGTGCTGGATTCCCTTCCTTACGTCCGTACGACGGAGTACATCTCCCGCGAGCAGGGCATCCGGGAGATGCAGGAACTCCTCGGCGAGGACTTTATGGACGCCTTCGCCGTCGCGCCCGTGCCGGTCTCCCTCGACGTATGCCTCCATGCGGAATATGTGTCTCCCGACAGTCTGAAGCGGGTGGGCGAGGTCCTGAAGGCCTCACCGCTGGTGGACGAAGTGGTCTATCAGGAGTCGCTTGTAGACAGTCTGAACGAGAATCTCGGCCGGATCACCCTTGTCTCGGCCATTCTGATCGGCCTGCTGATCTTCATCTCCGTGGTGCTCATCGGCAATACGGTCCGGCTGAGCATGTTCTCCAAGCGTTTCTCGGTGCATACGATGCGGCTCGTCGGGGCTACGCGGGGATTCATCCGCCGGCCTTTCATGGGCCGGGCGGCCCTGCAGGGCACCGTGGCGGCGCTTATCGCCCTGGCGGTCCTCGCCGCCGGCCTGTATCTCTTCGACCGGGAGTTCGCCCCTGTCCTGGAGATCTTCTCCCGGGAAATCCTGGCGGTCGTGGCCTTCACCGTCCTTGCCGCCGGCATCCTCCTCTGCGTGGGCAGCGCATTCCTCGTGGCGGGCAAGATGATTGATATGTCAAATGAAGAATTGTATTCGTAATATGGAAATCAAGAAGGAAGACAAGATGGCGATGACCGCCAAGGGCATCCGGCTGATGATCGCCGGCGTCCTGGTGATGGCGGCCGGGCTGATCCTGATGACCGGCGGCGGCAGCGACGATCCGGCCGTGTTCAATTACGCGATGTTTGATTTCAGGCGCCTGGTGGCGGCTCCGCTCGTGATCGTCTGCGGGATCGCGGTCGTCATCATCTCCATCATGGGCGCCCGCCCTAAAAAGGACGGACAATGAACTGGTGGCAGGCTCTTCTGCTCGGTCTCGTCCAGGGACTGACCGAGTTCCTCCCCGTCTCTTCCAGCGGGCATCTGATGATTTTCAAGGAACTGCTGGGCGTCGACGCCGAGGGGTTCCTGGATTTCACGGTCGCGGTGCATTTCGCGACGGTCCTGGCGACGATCGTGGTGTTCTGGGGCGTGATCTGGAAGCTGCTCAAAGGCTTTTTCAAGTTCAGATACAACGACGAGACAGACTATGTCTGCAAGATCCTCGTCTCGATGATTCCCGTGGCCCTTGTCGGCTTCCTCCTGAAGGACTATGTGGACGCGCTCTTCGACGGGACGCTCCGCAACGTGGCCGTCGGCCTGCTCGTCACGGCCGCCCTGCTGCTGGTGTCGGACGGTGCGGGCAAGTGGTTCAGGGTGCCTGCGGCGAAGGACGCCAGGAACGGGATCTCGTACTGGCAGGCGTTCGTCGTCGGCCTCGCCCAGGCGTTCGCGGTGATTCCCGGCGTGTCCCGCAGCGGCTCCACCATCGCTACGGGCCTTCTCTGCGGGGCAAAGCGGCCCGATATGGCCCAGTTCTCGTTCCTGATGGTCCTTGTCCCGATCATCGGGGAGCAGTCGCTCGACCTGCTGAAGATGGCGACCGGCCACGCGGCCTTCGGTGAAGGCGTCGGCGCCCTGGCGCTCGTCCTCGGCGCGCTCGCCGCTTTCGCTTCCGGCCTGTTCGCCTGCAAGGTGATGATCGCTATCGTGCGGAAGGCCAAGCTGATGTGGTTCGCGGCCTACTGCGCCCTTGTTTCCATTCTCCTGTTCATCTTCGCCTGATGCCGCGCCATCTGACATATTTCGCCGCCGACGTGCACCTGGGGCTGGACGTGAAGGATCCCGCCGCCCGGGAGGCGCGCTTCGTGGCTTTTCTGAAGGGTATCCCCGCCGAGGAGACGGAGGCGCTGTACCTGCTCGGCGACATCTGGGATTTCTGGTATGAATACAAGGATGTCGTGCCGAAGGGTTATGTGCGGGTTTTCTCCGCGCTGACCGCCCTGATGGACGCGGGCGTCAAGGTGTATTTCTTCCAGGGAAACCACGACGTGTGGACCTATCGTTACTTCGAAGAGCTCGGAATGGTGAAGCTGAAGCAGCCCTGTGTGGTCTCCGTCGGCCCCCTGACGCTCTGCCTCGGACACGGAGACGGTCTCGGCCCCGTCAAGGACGGATACAAGATCCTCCGGGCGATCTTCCACTGTCGTTTCCTGCAGGTTCTCTTCTCCTCGCTGCATCCGCGTATCGCCTTCGCCTTCGGCAACGGCTGGTCGCGCCATAACCGCCTCGCCCGCGGTAAGGAGTATGTCTTCAAGGGCGAAAGCGAACCGCTCTGGCAGTTCTGCGAAGGCTTCCAGGCTTCGCGCGGCGCTGCCGACCGGCCGATTGACACCTTTATCTTCGGCCACTACCACTGCCAGGTCGATATGCCCCTCCCTTCCGGCGGCCGCCTTCTGATTCTCAAAGACTGGATGGACGGCTCGTCTGCGCTCTGCCTCGATTCTTCCGACGCTTCATTCTCTTGGTTATAGCGCTTCCACATCATTTCCAATATGAAACGCTTTCTCCCCATCTTTGCCCTCTTCCTTCTCTTTGTCTCCTGCGAGCCGAAGAAAGATGCTACTGCCGTCACCGGCGTCAAACTTGACCGCACCAACCTGACATTAACCCAGGGGTCCTCTGAGAGGCTTATCGCGACGGTAAGTCCCTCCACGGCCCTCAATAAAAAGGTGACTTGGTCGGTCGATGACCCGGGAGTCGCCAGCGTCAATGGGGACGGCACGGTAACGGGTGTGGGTATCGGTGTGGCGACTGTCAAAGTAATGACGGTCAGCGGCGGACACGAAGCGAAGTGCAAAGTGACGGTCAAAAAGGGCACTTCGACGTACATCTCCGTGCAGTCCGTTTCGGTCAGCCCCGCTACGTTAAAGCTTTGGGAGGGAGAAACTGCCACGCTAACGGTAAAGGTGGAGCCGTTCACTGCTACGAATAAGACGGTTACCTGGTCGAATTCGGACGCCTCCGTGGCTTCGGTGGACCAGAGCGGAAAGGTGACGGCGTTGAAGGAAGGTGAGACAACGCTCAAGGCGGAATGTGGCACAAAGAGCGGATCCTGCAAGGTGACGGTGAAGAAGAGGACGATGGTCGACTTCGCCGCCGTGGATCTGGGGCTCCCTTCCGGCCTTAAATGGGCAACCTGCAACCTGGGGGCGGACAACCCGGAGGTGCGGGGAAATTTTTACGCCTGGGGAGAGACGTCGGCCAAAACCACGTATTCTTTGTCGAATTACAAGTTCTGGACAAGCGGTACGACAGAATCCGATTATAAATTCTCAAAATACGTAACACAGAGCAAGTACGGTCAGGTCGATAATCTGCAGGTACTTCAGCGGGGAGAAAAAACCAGGGAGACTGTGGATGATGCTGCCCGGGCTGCCCTGGGCGGGACATGGCGTATGCCGACGAAGGAGGAATTCGAGGAACTGTTCAATGAAGACAACTGCAACCTGGAATGGACCCTGTTCAACGATGTGAGGGGGATAAAACTGTCCGGCAAGAAGGCTGGATATACCAATAAATGGATCTTCCTGCCGGTTACAGGGTTTCAGTTCTCCTCCGAAGGCCTGGTCAGTGAAGCCCACGGTTATTATTGGACTTCCACGTTGCACTATTACTCAAATTTTATGGCAATGAACCTGAAGTTCTATCCAGACCTGGAGTCTCTTGAACTGGAGTATGTCAGCCCTTCGTCCTATGAATCCCGATGGTATGGACTGGTCGTCCGCCCGGTAACTAATTAACCTTGATGTCAGCCCCCCTCATGGTGGGGGAGGAAACGTTCTTTTTCCTGTTTTTGATCTTGACTTCCACGCCGAGGTCGCCCTCGAAGTAGTGTTCGGGGATGGGGACTTCGGGCGGATTCTCGAAGAAGATGGACCAGTACAGGGCGGGGAAGGTGCCGTTGTTCCACCTTTCTACCAGTTCTTCGATGTCTTTGTCCTGCCCCTCGGCGTCGTATTCGGTCTTGAGGGAGTTGTCGAACATCCTGGCGATGCCCTGCCAGAATCCTGCGGCGATGCCGCTCTTGTAGTCCTTGATGATCTGGTAGCCGGTCTTTTCGCTCTCGCGGTCGATGAGCTTGAGCATCAGGGCGCCCTGCGAGATGGTCATGTTGCGGGCGGTCTTCTCGAAGTCGGCGAACAGCTGTTTCTGGACCGCGCCGACGAATTTGTCTTTCTGGCCCCGCGTCATCTTGTTGGCGGCGATGGTGCTGTCGGCGAGGTGGTCGACGATCGCGGCGGCCCGGGCGAAGGGATAGACCTTGGCGAAGTTGTACACGAGGCGGTAGTATTTCTTCCAGTTCTTATTCTTTTTATTCCCGCGCGCGAAGATCCAGACCGGGTCGATGGTGTCGAAATAGACGGTGTCGCCGTTCTCCACGCGATAGGCGAGATAGCCGCTCCGGGCGACGCTCCTGTCGTTGAAGATCTGGCGGCTCGCCATCGCCTCCCGCTGCTGCCTGGCCCGCTGCATCGCCCGCTCCACGTGGTTCTGCGCGAAGGCCTCTGCCGCCGGCGTCACCAGCAGCAGGATCAGCAGATATGCGAGTTTCTTCGGCATACAGTCTACAAAGATAGCAATTTTCAATTTCCCCGCCGTCCGGAATGGCGGGTTTCCCGGAGGTGCGATGCCTCCGGTCGAAAAACAGAGTAAAAAAATTTTGCTTTGTTGCGTAATTCGCTGAAACTTCAATAAGTTAGGTATTCAGAACCGCGGTCGAAAATTGTGAAAAATATTTGAAAAAAGTTTTGTTTTTCAGAAAAATTGACTAACTTTGCAATCCCAAAATTGGGGCTAAATATACCCAACCAGTTGAGCCTCAATGATTTAGGGACAAATTAGGAAATTTTTAAAGTTTGCAGCAATGTTACAACCTAAGAGAACAAAGTACAGAAGGGAACAGAAAAACCGCATGAAGGGCAACTCCGGCAGGGGCAACCAGCTCGCATTCGGTTCTTTCGGACTCAAGACCCTTGAAAATTGTTGGCTTACTGCTCAGCAGATAGAGGCGGCCCGTCAGGCCATTTCGCGCCGTATGAACCGTGAAGGCCAGATCTGGATCAGGATCTTCCCTGTGAAGCCGTTCACCAAGAAGCCGCTCGATACCCGTATGGGTAAGGGTAAGGGCGATCCTCAGGGATTCGTCGCTCCCGTCACTCCCGGTCGTATCCTCTTCGAGGCCGAGGGCGTTTCGCTCGCCATCGCCAAGGAGGCAATGCGCCTGGCATCCCACAAACTTCCCGTTGCGACCAAGTTCGTCGTCCGCAGGGATTATGTTGAAGAATAAATCAGTGGAGGAATCAAGATGAAAGTATCAGAAGCCCGCGAAATGTCGATTGCGGATCTCCGCGACCGCATTGAGGTCGAGAAACACAACCTCGATACGATGAAGCTCAACCACGCTATCTCTCCGCTGGAGGATACGTCCAAGTTCAAGAAGACCCGTCAGGATATCGCTCGTATGATCACGATTCTTGCGGAGAAAGAAAATCAGCAGTAATAATTATGGAAAGAAATCTTCGTAAGGAAAGACAAGGTGTCGTGGTCAGCGCCAAGAACGACAAGACCATCGTCGTGGCCGTCGAGAGCCGCGAGAAGCACCCCCTGTACGGCAAGTTCGTCAAGAAGACCACCAAATTCACCGCCCAGGACGACAAGAACGAGTGCGGAGAGGGCGATACCGTCCGCATTATGGAAACCCGTCCCCTGAGCAAGACCAAGAGGTGGAGATTAGTAGAAATCGTAGAAAAAGCCAAGTAGTACCATGATACAGCAGGAAACACGTTTACAGGTGGCCGACAACAGCGGCGCGAAGGAGGTCCTTTGCATCCGCGTGCTGGGCGGTACCCACCATCGTTATGCCACGGTCGGCGACAAGATCGTCGTGACCGTCAAGAGCGCCATTTCCGGCGGTGATGCCAAGAAAGGTACGGTATCCCGCGCCGTGATCGTTCGCACCAAGAAAGAAATCCGCAGGCCGGACGGAAGCTACATCCGTTTCGATGACAACGCCTGTGTCCTCCTCAACAATGCCGGCGAGCTTCGCGGTACCCGTATTTTCGGTCCCGTCGCCCGTGAGCTGCGTGAGAACTATATGAAGATTGTTTCACTGGCACCGGAGGTCCTCTAAAAAGCACGAGATTATGAAAAAGTTCAATATCAAGAAAGGCGACACCGTGTATGTCAACGCCGGCAACGACAAAGGCAAGACCGGTAAGGTCCTCGAGGTGCTCCGTGAGAAAGACCGCGTCATCGTAGAGGGTGTCAATATGGTGTCCAAGCATACCAAACCCAACTCCCAGCATCCCCAGGGCGCTATTGTTAAACGCGAGGCGGGTATCCACATTTCCAACGTCCAGCTGATGGACTCCACCGGCAAGCCGGTCAAGGTCGGTCACAGGATCGAGGATGGAAAGAAGATTCGTTTCGCCCGTAAATCCGGAGAGGAGATCAAGTAATTATGGCAAAGAAAAACGCAAAACCCGCAGAGGCCCAGGCGCTTCCCGCAGGATATGTCCCTTCCCTCAAGAAGGTCTACAACGAGGAGATCGTTCCCGCTCTGATGAAGCAGTTCTCCTATACTACCGTGATGCAGGTTCCCCGCCTCGTCAAGATCAACATCAACGAAGGTGTCGGCGACGCCACCCAGGACCACAAGATGGTCGAGGAAGCCGCCGAGGAACTCTCCGTCATCGCCGGCCAGAAGGCGGTCATCACTTCCTCCCGGAAGGATATCTCCAACTTCAAGCTCCGTAAGGGTATGGCCATCGGCGCCAAGGTGACCCTCCGCAACGTCAAGATGTACGAATTCCTCGAGAGGCTCATCCGTGTCGCCCTCCCGCGTATCCGCGACTTCAACGGTATTTCCGAGAAGATGGACGGCCAGGGCAACTACACCCTCGGTATCAAGGAGCAGATCATCTTCCCCGAGATCGACATCGACAAGAACCCGCGCATCCACGGTCTTGAGATTACGTTCGTTACTACGGCCCGCACCGACGAAGAGGCCCACGCCCTTCTGAAGGAGTTCGGTCTTCCGTTCAAGAAACATAACAATTAATCGATACAAGATGGCAAAAGAATCAATGAAAGCCCGCGAGGTCAAGCGCGCGAAACTGGTTGCCAAGTATGCAGCCAAAAGGCAGGCCCTCAAAGAGGCCGGCGACTATGCCGCTCTGGACAAGCTCCCCAAGAATGCGAGCCCTGTCCGCCTCCACAACCGTTGCTCCATCACCGGTCGTCCCAAGGGATATATGAGAGATTTCGGCCTCAGCCGTATCCAGTTCCGTGAGATGGCCTCCGCCGGACTGCTTCCCGGAGTGAAGAAAGCGTCCTGGTAATAATATTTAACAACAATCGGATATCGGGCGCTACGGCGCCGGTCCACAAAACGACAAAAAAATGACTGATCCCATTGCAGATTATCTGACTCGAATCCGCAACGCCTATATGGCGGGAAAGAAGATCGTCGAGTGCCCTTCTTCCAACATGAAGGTCGCCCTCACCAAGATCCTCTTCGAGAAAGGCTACATCCTCAGCTACAAAGTGGTCGAGGGCGAGCCTGCCAACACCATCAAAATCGCGCTGAAGTATCATCCCCAGACCAAGACCGCGGCCATCAAGAAGATCGTCCGCGTTTCGACTCCCGGTCTGCGGAAATACGCTGACGTGAAGAACATGCCCCGCGTCCTCAACGGTCTCGGCATCGCCATTCTCTCCACGTCCAAGGGCGTCATCACCGACAAGGAAGCCAAGGAACTCGGCGTCGGCGGTGAAGTAATATGTTATGTTTACTAATCTAAAACAAAGTTACAATGTCACGAATCGGTAAATTACCTGTAAACCTTCCGGCCGGAGTGACCGTCCAGGTCCTCGACGGCAACGTGGTGAAGGTGAAAGGCCCCCTCGGTGAGCTCAGCCAGAAGGTTGACCCGGACATCACCGTCACCGTTGAGGGGAATGAGATAAAATTCACCCGCCCGAGCGATCTCCCGCGTTTCCGCTCGATGCACGGCCTCTACCGCGCGCTCGTCCACAACATGGTGGTCGGTGTGAGCGAAGGCTTCACCATCAAGCAGGAATTCGTCGGCGTCGGTTACCGTGTCGCGGTCCAGGGCCAGACGATTTCGCTGTCCCTCGGCTATTCCCACGACATCCAGATCCTCCTTCCGAAGGAGATCACCGCCGAGACTCCTCAGGTCCGCAAGGGTGAGAACCCGCTCCTGGTGCTGAAGAGCGCCGACAAGCAGCTTGTCGGTCAGGTTGCGGCCAAGATCCGTTCATTCCGCCGTCCCGAGCCGTATAAGGGCAAGGGTATCAAGTTCGTCGGCGAGACCCTGCGTCGCAAGGCCGGCAAAACTGCAGCGGCTAAATAATTAGGAGGACTCAATTATGGCATTAAGTAGAATTGCAAGAAGAAGAAGGATCCACTACAGGATTCGCAAGCACGTAAACGGAACTGCCGAGAGGCCTCGTATGGTCGTTTTCCGCAGCAACAAGCAGATCTATGTGCAGGTCATCAATGACCTCGAGGGCAAGACCCTCGTCGCCGCCTCTTCCAACGACAAGGCGCTTGCCGCCGAGTGCAAGGGCAAGAGCGGAATCGAAGCGGCCGCCATCGTCGGCAAGGCGATTGCGGAGCGCGCGAAGGAAGCCGGTATCGCGAAGGTCGCTTTCGACCGCGGCGGTTACCTCTTCCACGGCAGAGTGAAAAGTTTGGCAGACGCTGCCCGTGAAGGCGGCCTTGATTTCTAATGGAATAAGACTATGGCAAATTCAAACGTACAAAGAGTTAAGACGTCTGACCTCGACCTGAAGGACAGACTCGTAGCCATCAACAGGGTTACGAAGGTTACCAAGGGTGGCCGTCACTTCCGCTTCGCCGCCATCGTCGTCGTCGGAGACGAGAATGGTGTCGTCGGCTATGGTCTCGGTAAGGCCAATGAAGTCACCGCCGCGATCGCGAAGGGTGTGGAGGATGCGAAGAAGAACCTGGTAAAGGTTCCCATCATCAACACCACCATCCCGCACGAGCAGGAGGCTTCCTTCGGCGGCGCCCGCGTGTTCATGAAACCCGCGGCTCCCGGTACCGGTGTCAAGGCCGGTGGTGCTATGCGTGCCGTCTTCGAGTCGGCCGGTGTCCAGAACGTTCTCGCGAAGAGCAAGGGCTCCTCGAACCCTCACAACCTTGTGAAGGCCACGATCGCCGCCCTTACGGAAATGCGTGACGCCTACACCGTCGCCGGCCTGCGCGGCATTCCCATGAGCAAAGTGTTTAACGGATAAAAGGATACGGATATGGCAAAACTCAGAATTACCCAGGTGATCTCCAAGAACGGCGAAACCCGCCGCCAGATCGCCAATCTCCGCGCCCTCGGACTCCGCAGGATGCATCAGACAGTTGAGGTGGAGAAGACCCCCATTACGCTCGGCCAGCTCGAGAAGGTTCATCACCTCGTTAAGGTTGAGGAAATTGACTAAGGAGGAAAGCAAGATGAAACTTGAAAATCTCAAACCCGCCAAGGGTTCCACCCACAACAGCAAGCGCGTCGGCCGCGGCCAGGGCTCCGGCAAAGGCGGTACCGCCACCCGTGGTACCAAAGGTGCACAGGCCCGTGCCGGTTACGAGCACAAGATCGGTTACGAAGGCGGTCAGATGCCTATTCAGCGGCGTCTTCCCAAGTTCGGCTTCAAGAACCCCACCCGGGTTGAATACCAGGCCGTCAACGTCGCCGCCCTGCAGGCCCTCGCAGAGGCCGCCGGCACCAAGGTGATCGACCTCGAGGTCCTCGCCGCCGCCGGTTACACCAAAGGTGGCCAGCTCGTGAAGGTCCTCGGCAACGGTGACATCACCGCCGCCCTCGAGGTGACCGCACACGCATTCTCCAAGAGCGCGATCGCGAAGATCGAAGCCGCCGGAGGCAAAACAACTGTAATCGAGTAATAAACGCGATGAAGAAGTTTATTCAGACAATCAAGAATATCTACAAGATAGAGGAGCTCAGGACTCGGATCGGTTATACCTTCCTCCTGATCCTGATCTATCGTCTGGGATGCTTCATCGTTCTCCCCGGCATAGATCCCGGACGGCTCGCCGATCTGCAGAGCAGCACCCAGGAAGGTCTGGTAGGCCTCCTGAACATGTTCTCCGGCGGCGCGTTCGGCAACGCCTCTGTCTTCGCCCTCGGTGTGATGCCGTACATCTCGGCATCCATCGTGGTGCAGCTTCTCGGTATCTTCGTTCCGTACTTCCGCAAACTCCAGCAGGAAGGCGAGAGCGGCCGCAGGAAGATGAATCAGATCACGAGGTATCTCACCATCCTGATTCTCTGCATCCAGGGTCCGGCCTATGTGACCGGTATGATCCCCGCCAACGCGGTGGTCGCCCCCTGGAGCGGCTTCGCCTTCAACCTCATCTCCACCATCATCCTGATGGCCGGTTCGATGTTCGTGATGTGGCTGGGTGAGCGGATTACGGACCGCGGTATCGGCAACGGTATCTCCATCATCATTATGATCGGTATCGTCGCCCGTCTGCCGTACGCCCTCGTGGCGGAGTTCGGCGCCAAGTTCACCGGCAACGGTGTCGGCGGCCCGCTCCTGCTGATTGTCGAGCTCGTCGTATGGTTCTTCGTCCTGATTGCCGCCATCGCCCTCGTCCAGGCTGTCCGCCGCGTGCCCGTGCAGTATGCCAAGCGCGTGATCGGCAACCGTCAGTACGGTGGTGTCCGCCAGTATATCCCTCTCAAGATCAATGCGGCCGGCGTTATGCCGATCATCTTCGCCCAGGCGCTGATGATGTTCCCGATCCTGTTCTCCCGCTGGGAGGCGACCCGTGGATTCGCATCCGTGATGAGCGACTATACCGGCTTCTGGTACAACCTCGTCTTCGGACTTCTGGTGGTTGTTTTCACCTACTTCTACACCGCTGTGACCGTCAATCCTACGATGATGGCCGAGCATATGAAGAAGGAAGGCGGATTCATCCCCGGCGTGAAGCCCGGCAAGAAGACTGTCGAATATCTGGATGACATCATGTCGAAGGTGACCCTCCCGGGTTCCATCTTCCTGGCATTCATCGCCATCCTCCCGGCATTCGCCCGCGCATTCGGCATCAACAATCAGTTTGCCAGCTTCTTCGGCGGCACCTCGCTCCTCATTACCGTGGGCGTGGTCCTCGATACGCTGCAGCAGATCGAGGGGTATCTCCTTATGCGTCACTATGACGGACTGATGAAGACCGGCCGCCTTTCCGGCCGTTCCGGTATGTAATATTGATATAAGAGGAAGCAGGATATGTTCAGACCCAGAACAGCTGAGGAAATAGAGCTTCTCCGCATCAACGGAGATCTGGTGTCCCGTACGCTCGCGGAGGTCGGTAAACTCGTCGCCCCTGGTGTGACAACTCTCGAGTTGAGTAGGGTGGCGGAGACCTTTATCCGCGATCACGGCGCCATCCCCAGCTTCAAGGGTTATGATGGTTTCCCCGCAGCGCTCTGCATCTCGGTCAACGACGTCGTCGTCCACGGCTTTCCGTCGGACTATGTCCTCAGGGAGGGCGACATCGTGTCCGTGGACTGCGGAACCCTGTACAAGGGCTACAACGGTGATTCCGCATACACTTTCCCCGTCGGGGAGGTGGATGCGGAAACCCGCCGGCTCCTGGATGTCACCAAGGCATCCCTGTACAAGGGTATCGAGGCGGCTGTGGCGGGCCATCGCACCGGCGATATCGGATACGCGGTGCAATCGTATGCCGAGTCATTCGGGTTCTCCGTCGTCCGCGAACTGGAAGGACACGGAATCGGAACGAGAATGCACGAGGATCCGGGCGTCCCGAATTACGGGCGCCAGGGTCACGGAGCCAAACTCTACGACGGAATGACCATCTGTATCGAGCCGATGATCTGTGCGGGAGGCCGCGGCGTGTACGTTGCTAAAAATGGTTGGGAAGTACACACCGCCGACCGCAGGAACGCGGCCCATTACGAACTTACGGTTGTTGTCCGTAAAGACCGGGCGGAACAGCTCTCTACTTTCGACTATATAGAGAAAGATTCACAAGTTAAATTTTAAAGCGAAGATCAATGGCCAAACAAGTAGCAATCGAGCAGGATGGAACGGTTATCGAGACCCTTCCCAACGCAATGTTCCGCGTTGAGTTGGAAAACGGTCACGTCCTCCTCTGCAACATTTCCGGTAAGATGAGGATGCACTTCATCCATATCCTCCTCGGCGACAGAGTCAAAGTCGAGATCTCACCGTACGATTTAACAAAAGGCAGAATTTCTTTCAGATACAAATAAAATTTTCGAGCAATGAAAGTCAAAACATCCATCAAAAAGCGCAGCGAAGATTGCAAGATCGTCCGCCGCAAAGGCCGTCTCTATGTGATCTGCAAGAAGAACCCCAAGTTCAAAATGCGTCAGGGATAATCGGTTGTATAACAATTTAGCATTAGTATAGAATTATGGCAAGAATCGCCGGTGTTGATTTACCGAACAACAAAAGGGGAGAGATAGGTCTGACCTATATCTTCGGCATCGGCCGCAGCAGCGCCCAGAAGATCCTGGACACGTGCGGTATCGATCGTAACATCAAGGTCGGAGACTGGGATGACGCGCAGGTCGCGGCCATCCGTAACCTCATCAACAACGAGTACAAGATCGAGGGTGAGCTCCGCAGTTCTGTCCAGATGGACATCAAACGTCTGATGGACATCGGTTGCTATCGTGGCATCCGTCACCGTATCGGCCTCCCTGTACGCGGCCAGAGCACCAAGAACAACGCCCGTACGCGCAAGGGTAAGAAGAAGACCGTTGCGAACAAGAAGAAAGCAACCAAATAAAGTTTGATGAATTATGGCAAAGAAAACAACTACCACCAAGAAAAGAGTTGTCAAGGTTGAGGCCTTAGGTCAGGCTCATATTTCATCGACCTTCAACAACGTCATCGTTTCTCTGGCTAACGCCCAGGGCCAGGTTATCAGCTGGTCTTCCGCCGGTAAGTGCGGGTTCAGGGGCTCCAAGAAGAATACTCCGTACGCCGCCCAGATGGCCGCCGAGGACGCCGCCAAGAAGGCGTTCGACGCCGGTCTCAAGCGCGTCAAGGTGTATGTCAAGGGTCCCGGCGCAGGCCGTGAGTCCGCCATCAGGACCATCAGCAATGTCGGTATCGCCGTGACCGAGATCATCGACGTCACCCCGATGCCCCACAATGGCTGCCGTCCCAAAGGCCGTCGTAAAGTTTAATTCCGGATCATTTAAAATCAGAGTATTATGGCAAGATATACTGGTCCTACTACAAGAATCGCCCGCAAGTTCGGTGAGCCGATCTACGGGCCGGACAAATATTTCGAGAAGAGGAACACGCCTCCGGGACAGCACGGACTCGCCGCCAAGCGCAAAAAACAGAAAGAGTACGGCATCCAGCTCAAGGAGAAGCAGAAAGTCAAATATATGTATGGCCTGCTGGAGCGTCAGTTCCGCAACACCTATGAGAAGGCTTCCCGCATGAAGGGACAGACCGGTGTCAACCTCCTCTTCCTCCTCGAATCCAGACTCGACAACCTCGTCTACCGTGCCGGTATCGCTCCGACCCGCGCCGCGGCCCGTCAGCTGGTCCTTCACCGTCACATCACCCTCGACGGCGACATCTGCAACATTCCTTCCGCACAGGTGAAGCCCGGACAGGCTTTCGCCGTCAGGGAGCGTTCCAAGAGCCTTGAGGTCATCCAGAACAGCGTCGCCTCCGCGACCAAGTATTCCTGGATCGAATTCGACACCACTACGCTCGCCGGCAAGTATCTCAATGTTCCTTCCCGTGAGGACATCCCCGAGAACATCAACGAGCAGCTCATCGTCGACCTCTATTCCAAGTAAAATCCAAACACCCACAGAATTATGGCAATCTTAGCATTTCAAAAGCCGGACAAGGTCATTTTGCTCGAAAGTACGGATACCTTCGGCCGTTTCGAATTCAGACCCCTCGAGCCTGGATACGCGCAGACGATCGGCAACGCACTTCGTCGCATTCTGCTTTCGTCCCTGGAAGGTTTTGCCATTTCTTCGATCAAGATCTCGGGCGTGGACGACGAGTTCACTACCATCCCGGGCGTTATCGAAGGAATGCAGGACATCATCCTCAACCTCAAGCAGGTCCGCTTCAAGAGAATGGTGGAGACCGTTGACAGCGAGGTAGCAAACATCACCGTAAGCGGCAAACAGGAGTTTACCGCGGAGGATATCTACAAAGGATTGTCTTCGTTCCAGGTGTTGAATCCGGAGCAGCACATCTGCTCGCTCGAACCTTCCGTCAAACTCGAGATGACCATCACCATCACCAAAGGCCGCGGCTTTGTCCCCGCCGAGGAACTCAGGGATGAGAATACGCCGATCGGAACGATTCCCGTCGACGCGATCTACACCCCGATCCGCAAGGTGAACTGGTCCCGCGAGCCCTGGCGTGTCGAGCAGAAGACCGACTACGAGAAACTGAACCTCGAAATCGAAACCGACGGTTCCATTTCCCCGGACGCGGCCCTGCAGGATGCGGCTTCCATTCTGATCTACCACTTCAAGCTTTTCACCGATGAGCGCAAGGTCACGCTCGACAACGCGGTGGAGACCGAGCGCAATCCCCTGGGAGAAGAAGAACTCCGGATGCGCCACCAGCTCCTCACCAAGCTTTCCGACGAGGGCCTTTCCGTCAGGGCGTTCAACTGCCTGAAGGCGGCCGACATCGACACCTTCGCCGATCTGGTCTCCTACACGCGCGCCGAACTGATGAAGTTCCGCAACTTCGGACGCAAGTCCCTCGGTGAGATCGACCTCCTGGTCGAGAAGCGGAAGCTGTCCTTCGGTATGGATGTTACGAAGTATAATATTGAACCCAAGAAAAAGAACGTTTAGCAATGAGACACAATAAAGCAGTCAATCACCTTGGACGCAAGAGCGGTCACCGCAAGGCGATGCTGGCCAACATGGCCTCTTCCCTGATCCTTCACAAGAGGATTGAGACGACCGTTGCCAAGGCAAAGGCCCTCAAGCAGTATGTCGAGCCGCTTATCACCAAGTCCAAGGACGATTCCACCCATTCCCGCAGGACCGTTTTCAGCTACCTGAAGGACAAGTATGCCGTGTCGGAACTCTTCCGCACCATCTCTCCCAAGATCGCTGACCGTCCCGGCGGATATCTCCGCGTGCTCCATACCGGTTTCCGTCAGGGTGACGGCGGCGAGATGGCGCTCGTAGAGTTCGTCGACTTCAACGAGGCCGCCCTCGCTTCCACCGCCAAGAAGGAAGCCAAGAAGGGCACCCGCCGCAGCCGCGCCAAGAAGGCCGAGGCCGCTCCCGCAGCCGAAGCGCCCGTCGAGGCCCCTGTGGAGGTACCCGCCGAGGAGCCCGCAGCCGAAGCGCCTGCCGCTGAGTAAGTCGGAAGACGCCCCCTTTATAAAGCCCGGACCTCCGGGCTTTTTTTGTTGGCGCACTCTCCGAATTTTTTATTACCTTTGTATGCTATAACCAAGAAGGTTTCGGCCTTTCCTATAGATTTTAGTTTTTATCGTTTATGGATCTTAATATTATTTTTTATGCGGTCCCTGCGGCTTCGGTCGTGGCGCTTCTGTTCGCGTGGATTTTCTTCCGTCAGATGATGAAGGAGAGCGAGGGGACCGTAACGATGAAAGAGATTGCGCAGTATGTGCGCGAAGGTGCGATGGCTTACCTGAAACAGCAGTACAAGGTCGTCATCATCGTGTTTGTCGTGCTGGCCGCGCTCTTTGCGGTGCTGGCGTACGGGTTCCACGTGCAGAATTCGTGGGTGCCGTTCGCCTTCCTGACCGGCGGTTTCTTCTCCGGCCTGGCCGGATTCGTCGGGATGAAGACGGCGACCTACGCCTCCGCCCGTACGGCCAATGCGACGATGCGTTCGCTCAATTCCGGCCTTAAGATCGCCTTCCGCAGCGGCGCCGTAATGGGTCTGACCGTCGTCGGTCTCGGTCTGCTGGACATCTCGATCTGGTGGCTCATTCTCCGCGCATTCGTACACGAGGCCTCGGATGCCCAGACGCTGGTCGTCATTACCACCACGATGCTGACCTTCGGAATGGGCGCCTCTACGCAGGCCCTCTTCGCCCGTGTCGGCGGCGGTATCTATACCAAGGCGGCCGACGTGGGCGCCGACATCGTGGGCAAGGTCGAGCAGGACATCCCGGAGGATGATCCCCGCAACCCGGCCACCATTGCCGACAATGTGGGTGACAACGTGGGTGATGTCGCCGGTATGGGCGCCGACCTTTACGAATCCTATTGCGGCTCCATCCTCGCTACGATGGCGCTCGGCGCATCCGCTTTCTTCCAGGACGGCGTCGCCGTCCAGCTCCGGGCCATCATGGCTCCGATGCTGATCGCCGCCATCGGCGTGGTGCTTTCCATCCTCGGCATCTACGTGGTCCGCACCAAGGAAGGCGCTTCCCTGAAAGACCTCCTCGGCTCCCTGAGCCGCGGCACCAACCTCAGCGCCATTCTCATCGCGCTGCTGAGCTTCGGCGTCTTCTACGTACTCGGTTTCCCCAACTGGTGGAAACTCTCCCTGTCCGTGATCTCCGGCCTGCTGGCCGGCGTCGTGATCGGCAAGGTGACCGAATACTACACGTCGCACTCCTATAAACCGACGCAGAAGCTCGCTGAGAGCGCCCAGACAGGCCCCGCGACCGTCATCATCAACGGCGTCGGCCTCGGTATGATCTCGACGGCCATTCCCGTGGTGACCATCGCCGTCGCCATCCTGCTCTCCTACGGCTTCGCGACCGACTTCCAGTTCTCGACGGCGACGCTTTCCTTCGGCCTCTACGGCATTTCCATCGCCGCGGTCGGCATGCTTTCGACGCTGGGCATCACCCTTGCGACGGACGCCTACGGCCCCATCGCCGACAATGCCGGCGGCAACGCCCAGATGTCCGAACTCGACCCTTCCGTCCGTGAGAAGACCGATATCCTCGACTCGCTCGGCAACACCACCGCCGCGACCGGCAAGGGCTTCGCCATCGGCTCCGCCGCCCTGACGGCCCTCGCCCTCCTCGCCGCCTATATCGAAGAGATCAAGATCGGCTTCAGCCATGTGGGCAAGACGGTCCTGCAGGTGGGTGACCGTACGGTGGATACCGTCTCCGCGACCATCACGGACATCGTCAACTACTACGACATCTCCCTGATGAACCCGTATGTGCTGGTGGGCATTTTCATCGGCTCGATGATGGCCTTCCTGTTCTGCGGTCTCACGATGAACGCCGTCGGCCGCGCCGCCCAGAAGATGGTGGTCGAGGTCCGTCGCCAGTTCCGCGAGATCGCGGGCATTCTCGAGGGCAAGCAGCGTCCGGATTATACGAGCTGTGTCCGCATCTCCACGAAGGCGGCCCAGCACGAGATGATCTTCCCGTCCCTCCTCGCGATCGTCGTTCCGATGCTCGTCGGCATCATTCTCGGCCCTGCGGGCGTGATCGGCCTCCTGGCCGGCGGCCTCGGCGCGGGCTTCGTCCTCGCCGTGTTCCTCGCCAACAGCGGCGGCGCCTGGGACAACGCCAAGAAGTATGTCGAAGAGGGCAACTTCGGCGGCAAGGCCTCCCCGAGCCACCACGCCACCGTCGTGGGCGACACCGTGGGCGATCCGTTCAAGGATACCTCCGGCCCTTCGCTCAACATCCTCATCAAGCTGATGTCGATGGTGTCCGTCGTTATGGCCGGCCTCACCGTGATGCTCCACGGGTAGGAAAAGCACGTTTTGACCCTTTTTGTGGCGGAACCTATTCATTTTTGAGTAGGTTCCGCTCGTTTTACGGGGTTTTGTGACGGACTTTTCCCCGGGCAGTAAGAAAAAAACAGCCGGAACGTGACTCCCGGTTCACACATATTTGCATTATTAAGCATTTTTCGTGTACCTATTCTTATGGATTTTCCAAATGATTTGGAAAGAAGTTAGGATATATATTTATTGCGCTCATAGGGGCGTCCCGCCCCTGGCCGCGCGGCTACCCCTGAAGCGTGTTTAACATGCAGGTTTATATTCCTTTGTATATTCTGTATCTCGTTTGATAACAGAGAACATTCGATG
>JAEEGG010006834.1_pt1 | contig 26621 bp, 18 predicted proteins | sample 9134161 | NCBI WGS metagenome assembly JAEEGG01 (sample SAMN16246543, study PRJNA631951) | gut metagenome | biome: gut microbiome; feature: rumen; material: CR-attached | host: Bos | place: Iran: Karaj | collected 2018-10 | reverse complement strand
CGACATCATGCAATGTTAGTGGTCTTAAGCCCAATACTCCCTATTATTTTCAAATTCAAGCCCGTAACTCTAATAGTAGCGAATATAGCGATTGGAGCAAGGGTATAGCAGATGCGGTGACGACATTAGAAGCCTCGTCACCGGATTATACTGCCAGTCCGTCAATCACAGCCAAGCCTTCTACGGAAAAGGTCTATTATAATAACCAAACTTGGCATGGATATGCAAACGATGGCACATATATTCAGGCTTATGCCGTAGTCGATGGAAACAAAGTGATATTTACTGCTAAAAAGAACAGTGGCATTTTTAATAATAGTGTTTCTATTTCTGTCCGTAAAGACCTTAAGATTTCTGGAACATCTGTCACTAATGCAGGAAGTGAGGTCGAATCAAAATCCATGCCATCGGGATACTCAAGTGCTTCCATTTCAGTTACTCCCGATTTTACAAACGGCAGCCACACGTATACTCTTATTCTCACCTCATACGGCTCTTCAACAACCATATTCTATTCGAATCCTCTCACGGTGACGGCTGTCTCTTCTGGTATTCCTGATGGCGACTGCACCTTCTCTGACCTTGATCCTTCAAGCGACTTTTATTCCTCCACTTGTTATCTGTATAAAAAAGGAGTGCTGAGTGGGAGTGACGAGAACGGAAAGATGTCGGCTGAGAATCTCTTGAAACGTGCTCATCTCGCCAAGATTGCCTTCCGTGGGGTCTATTCCATCAAGGAGAGGAGTGTGCCTTCCAGCGTGGTTTCTGACAATTTCCCGACGGTCTATAGCGACCTGACCGACAAGAGCACCTATTATTTCCAGGCAGCCAAGGCGCTGATGTATCTGGAGTATGGCGATGGTGTGACACCGTTCGACCGCGACCGGTTCCAGTTCGCGCCGGAGGAGAGTATCACCCGCCTGCATACGCTGAAGGTGCTGATGGAGACATTCAACATCCAGCCGGATGTCACGGGCACGAACAACCCGTTCCCGTCGGACGCTGATGTGACAGCTCTCAAAACCGCTAACCCGAAGATGATGGGCTATGTGAGGAAAGCGGCGAGTCTGGGCATCATCACAACCGACCACGACAAGTTCCGTCCCTACGACAACTGCAAACGGGGGGAGGCGTTCGTCATGCTGGCGAGAATCATGCAGAAAGTGGATGCGGGTAGCATATCCGATCCTCATCCCGATGATTCGGATTATTTCCAGCCGCTGAACATCACGCTGAAGACCATCGCGCTTGGTCTGGGACTGCCGATGGGCAATTTCCAGCATTACACCAAGACCAGCTTCTCTATAGATGGAACTGTACCACTTCTGTTTGCCCATAATTATAATTCCTACAACACAACCCTTCCGGAGGTGTTCTTCGGGGTGCGTACCGTCGATGGTGTGGAAGACTCCTACCAGCCGCTCGGACCGGGATGGAGCCATACATACCATTCCTACCTGGCTCTGGTGGAAAGTCATGCAGTTGTCCATTGGGGAGGAGGTAGCATCGATGTCTATGAGTCCGACGGCACACGCTTCGTTCCCATGTCCATCGGTGTTTACGATGAATTTGAACAGGTGGGTAACGAAGTGATTATTACAACCAAGAAACAGGTGAAATACCATTTCTCAAAACCGGGAGGCACAGCACCAATACTTTATCTTAGAAAAATCGAGGACCGCAATGGAAACATACTGACTGTCAATTATTCAGCTGGCCAGAACGGATTTATGCGTATCAGCAGTGTGAGTGACGGACAGCGGTCGCTGTTTTTCTCTTACATGTCGGGGACAAACTTGATTTCCAGCGTGAGAGACCCACTTGGAAGAAGTATCAGTTTTGACTATAAACAGAATAAATACACCGGCAAGTATCAGCTCAGCAGTTTCACGGACGCCAAAGGACAGACCACTACATATGACTATGAGGATGACACCAAGGAAAGCACATCAAAACTGCTCTCCCGCATCAAGCTGCCGAAAGGCAACTATATTGAGAACGAGTATGATGCCAACCACCGACTGAACAAAACCGTGAGCGGAATCGGCAGTGTGCCGACCACGCAGACCAGCGTGAGCGTGGCAGCTAAATACGGTTCGTCGGTATCAACCACCTCACAAGTGGACGTGAAACGGGATAACACCACTTCCTCTTATAACTACACCTTTAATGCCAACAATGTGGTGACAAAGCTGACAGGTGAAGAGGGGTTACAAGTGACAGCTTCATACAGTGACTCCTCACATCCGCAGTTGCCTACCTCCATAAGAACCAACAACACCAACGTGAGCAATGTGCAGTATGATGATAAAGGCAATGTCACCAGTGTGACAGTTAGCGGTGATGGCACACTCACCACCAAAATGACCTACGACTCGATGAACAACCTGACAAGTGTCACTGATGCAAGAGGAAACACGACTAATTACACTTACGACTCAAACGGAAATCTCACGGATATCAGCGCACCGGAGGGACGGTCATCCAGCATCTCCTATAATTCGAAAGGACTGCCCACAGAAATTGTCAATCCGATGGGCGTGAGCACGACATTCACATACAACAGCTACGGAAACCTGACGAAAGTATCTTTGCCGGCACTCAGTCTATCGAGCACCTCCTCCTACGATGCGGCAAGCCGTATGATAAGCTCTACCGACGCATTAAACCGAACGACCAAATTCGATTATGACGAAAACGACAACCTGCTGAGTGAGACCGATCCAGCCAATAATTCAACCAGTTATGACTACGACAAGAACGACAACCTGATAAGCATCACCAATGCCAAGGGCGGTGTCACAACGCTGTCGTATGACAATGCCACCGACTGGCTCAAGTCCATGGAGTTTGGCGGAGCGACCAAACGATTTACTTACAACGATGACGGAACGCTGAACAGCTACACCAAGCCGGATGGCACCAGACTCAATTATCAGTATGATGATCTGGGACGTGTCACTTATGACGGTGTGAACAGCTATTCGTATGACAGCAAGCTGCGATTAGAGTCTGTTTCAGGAAACGGAAAGACGATGACCTACACCTACGACGGATTCAACCGCATCACAGGTACCTCGTGCGACGGACACAGCAATTCTTATAGCTATGATGAAAATGGAAATTGCCTGAAAATAAACAATACATCTTACACTTACGACAATGCAGACCGCATGAAGACCGTGAAATTCAACGGCAAGACAATTACCTATACCTACCGCAAGGACAATAAACTGTCGAAGGTCAGCTATCCGAACGGGATGACCACCACATACGATTATGACGAGGTGGGGCGGCTTACCAGCAAGAAAACGACGCTGAGCAACGGAACGGTGGTGGCAAGTTATTCGTTTACGCTTGACAAGGAGGGAAATATCACGTCGAAGAGTACGCAGGAGCCTTATTCCGACATCAAACTGACCAATGAGACAGTCAGCTACAGTTATAACAGCGACAACCGCATCACGAAAGCGGGCGACATCAGCTTCTCGTTCGATGAGAACGGCAACACCACCAAACGGGGTGATGAGCAGTACCGATGGGACAAGAGCGACCGCCTGACCCGTTCGGGAAGTACGAACATCGACTACGACCCGCTCGGGCTGATTGCCTCCTATGGCGACATCGAGTTCACAACGAACCCGCTTGGCATTGGCACTGTGCTGTCCGATTCCAAGAGTGGGGCTGAGTATATCTATGGAAACGGACTGGAGGCAAGGGTACTGAACGGCAAGACCAGCTACTATGTGACCGATTTCCGTGGCTCTGTGGTGGCCATCGTTGACGACAACAACAACATTACGCACAAATACCAGTACGACGAATTCGGAAAAGTGGTTCAGCAGGAAGAGGCGGACTTCAACCCCTTCAAATATGTGGGCGGGTACGGCGTGATGTACCTCAACGACCATCTCTATTATATGCGTGCCCGTCATTATGATCCCACCATCGGTCGCTTCCTCTCAGAAGACCCGATTTGGAGCACCAACCTATATCCGTATGCGGACAATAACCCGATTATGGGGATTGACCCGGAAGGGTTAAGGACAAAACAAGAAGCTGAACAAAGTGCAGAGGCATACAAAAAAAAAATATATTGGTATTATTAACGATGCCTATGATAGAGGAAAAATCTCTGCAAAACAACATAAACGCCTTTTTAAAAAATTCATGCGAAACTATTATAATATGTTGGATGATTACGATGATGCAGGTGTAATTATTGTCGGTAACAAACAAAACAACTCAAATTCTTCAACAAATAAGGGAACAACAACATCTTCTGTAAGTTATACTTCATCAACCCCTTGTAGTTATGGAAGTAATACTTATTCATATTCATATAGTTTACCAGAAAATAATTATTCTAATGGATCTATGTCTATGATAAGTGTGGAAGTAGCAAATGATCAATTGCGATCAATGAACAAACTTGCTGAAAAAGAGATTATTGTTGCAGAATTTATTGAAAAAAATCTTCAGTTTACGTTCGATGATGCTCAAAAGATGAGTGATGCTGGTGATGATTTAATGAATTGGATTTTTGGTAAATAATAATTATGTGATTGAGATGATGTTTTTATTGTTTTTGTAGTTGTTGCCAACGACAAAAGTCAACTTATTACATAATATTTTAACAGAACACTTTTAAAATGAAATAATTATGAAACAAAGACTAATATATACCTTGGCAATATTGTTTGTATCCATTCAGTCATTTGCCCAAAGTTCAACGACATATACATATGACAACCTCAACCGTCTGACAAAAGTGACCTATTCCAACGGCATTACGGTGTCATACACGTATGATGCGTTAGGCAACCGCACTTCGAAGAACGTGACGGGCAACACAGCCACCACCTATACGGTGACCACGAATGTGTCGCCGACGGGTGCAGGAACAGTGACTGGCGGAGGCACATACAGCAGCGGTACGTCTATAGAGCTGAATGCCATTGCAAATAGCGGATATAAATTTTCGCATTGGAGTGACGGCGACACGTCGAATCCCCGCAGTATGACAGTGACGAAGAACATCACCCTGACCGCCTTGTTTGAGGCGGATGAGAGCCAGCCGCCCTTTGAAGTAACAGATATTTCGAAGTTGAACAATGTCATCTACATCAATCCTGTGGAGGCTTCTGCCGGTTCGGATGTCACACTCTCTGTGAATATGAAGAATTCTGTGCCGATGGAAGGTTTCAGCTTCGACCTCTATCTGCCTGAAGGCATGGAGTTCCTGACCGATGAGGACGGATTCCCTGAAGCTTATCTCAGCACGAAGCGCACCACTGCCCGCAAGACCAACACCTTTGAGGCGGCTATCCAGTCCGACGGCGCGCTCCGCATGTTCGCTGCTTCCACCAACGGCTCAACCATCAATGGCAATGACGGCGAGGTGGTGACGGTGAAAATCCATATCGGGGCATCGGTAGCAAAGGGGCTCTATCCGCTGACACTCCGCCAAAGCGCCCTCAGTGATTCTAATGCCCGTTCTTACGACACGGCTGAGGTAATTGGCAGCATACAAGTGGGCACCACGCTTACCTGCGACGTCAACCAGGACGGCGCGGTTGATATCTCCGATGTGGTGGCAGTCATCAACACGATGGCGGGCGACAATAAATTCCGGGCTACTGCCGACGTGAACGGTGATGACAGCATCGATATCTCCGATGTTGTGGCTATCATCAACTATATGGCAGGGAATAAATAATCCGCAAATAGGAATGTCTGTGGAACGCTTCAGAATGTAGGACTATAAGGAGCCGGAGATTCTGGAGCAGTGAGTGCAGAGCCAAACTTGTTTGAGCTATGCCGAGAGTGACAGATCCTGCGAAGCGTCTATCTGACTTCGAGAGCCGAATGTTTTCCTGAATCGTACAGTGGCAGGGTTTACATTAGTCTAATATATGATTAGTGTAACCTTGCCATTGTGCGGTTTAGTTATGCGTTTGCTTTTGAAGTCAGTTTCTTCATTCCTCATTCTTCATTCTTCATTTTTCATTTTTCATTTTTCATTTTTCATTCAACTTTCGCATTTAGATTGTATACTGATATAAAAATACTTAGCAGGAATTCATCCGCATGGTTTTTTCCGCGAAGCGGTTTTTCCCTGTCCATTTATGGACTGTTTTTTTCTTCTTTTTAAAAGCTACACACGTTATATTCCTTTCTTTCGTCTCGGTTACGTTCTGCAAGAGTCAGCCCCACAAACGTTTTACAATTAAAAAGAAGTTTTTTTTAATATTTCACATCAGAAACTTGAAATTCTTTATTTTTCATTCTTCATTCTTCATTCTTCATTTTTTTTCCGTATCTTTGCCAAAAATATCAATTCTGGCAGATTATGGGAAACTATATTAATGTTGGATATGAGGGGTTTCGTTATGCACGCAACAGCGAATATGTTGATAAATCAGGACTGATTGCTGTTGTCAACAACACGCTTAACTCGGAAAAAATGTTTTCCTGCATTACCCGTTGCCGTCGCTTCGGTAAGTCTTTGGCGGCAAAGATGCTTTGTGCATACTACGACCAGTCGTGCGACTCCCGCAGCTTGTTCGAAGACCTGGAAATCGCAGAGCATCCATCATTTGAGCAGCATCTCAACAAATATCCGGTGATTTATCTTGATGTCAGTGAATTTGTCACAGAAATAAAAGATGACACAATTGTCTCACAGATACAGGAGGCAATCAAGACGGATATCCACAATGAATATCCTGATATACCACTGCAGGAGAATGAAAGCTTGATGAACTATCTGATGCGGATTCGTGAATTGAAAAAACAGAAATTCATATTTATCATCGACGAGTGGGATGCTATCTGCAGGGAGTTTGAAAGCAATAAAATAGTGATGGACGAATATGTCGATTGGCTACGACGCCTGTTCAAAAGCGGACAGGCTGTCCGTGTCTTCGCTGGTGTTTATATGACCGGAATCCTGCCCATCAAGAGATACAAGACGGAGTCCGCACTGAATAATTTCCGTGAGTATTCCATGCTTATCCCACGCAAGCTTGACCGCTATTTTGGCTTCACCAAAGATGAGGTCAGAATGCTGGCTAAAAAACATAACATGGACTTCGAAGAGCTGGAAAAATGGTACGACGGATATCAGATAGGCAATGAGCTTTCGATGTTCAATCCCAACTCTGTGATGGAGGCACTCGATTCCCGACTCTGCCAGAGCTATTGGGCGGCTACAGGGGCATATGCTGCGGTTGAGAATTTCATCCAGATGAATTTCAATGGGCTGAAGGATGATGTCATCTGGATGATGTCGGGGGGGCGATGCTATGTGGATCCCTCCGGATTCCAGAATGATTTGTCGATGATTCACACCAAGGATGATGTGCTTACGGTGCTTATCCACCTGGGCTATCTCGCTTACGACCCGAGAAGCAGCGAGTGCTACATCCCCAACCGAGAGGTGGCAGGAGAAATAAGGCATGCCATCGGCGGAACGGAATGGAAGTCGGTGGTTGATGCGCTCCAGTATTCAAGACAATTGATGCTCGACACCATCGACGGGAAAGCGGATGCCGTCGCAAAGGCCATCGATGTCGCTCACGACGACAACACCAGCATACTCTCTTACAACGACGAGAACTCGCTCGCCTGCGTGCTCTCCATCGCCTATTTCTTCGCACGAAACGACTATGTCGTCCACCGTGAGCTGGCGTCTGGCAAAGGGTTTGCCGACCTCGTGTTCCTCCCCCGCAAGAACGTGGACAAGCCGGCACTGGTCGTTGAGCTGAAATGCGGAAAGAGCGCAGAGGAGGCAATCGGGCAAATCAAAAGCCGCGATTATATCGCCAAAGTGCAGAAACACACCGACAACATCCTCCTCGTCGGCATCAACTACGACCGCGACACAAAGTCACACACCTGCATCATTGAATCATTACCTTATCTATAAATTTTTCTGATCTTTGTTCGATAAAATTTCCACACAAAATCCTGAAGTTCCAGATAATATTTAGAACAACCCTTTATTCACAAACTTGTCTTTAAAAAAACAAGTATATTTTTGCGGCTAAAAAACATATAGAGATGAAAAGGATATTTGTATTTATTGTCAGCCTTTGGGCTATGGTGGCTGTAAGGGCGCAGGAGGGTCCGACGATGGGGTGGAGCTCCTGGAACACATATCGGGTGAATATCAGTGAACCGCTGATAAAGCGTCAGGCGGATGCGATGGTGAGGCTGGGGCTGACAGACGCTGGCTATCGCTACGTAAATATCGACGACGGCTATTTTGGCGGTCGTGACACCGACGGCAGGCTGCTGACTCATCCGCAGCGGTTTCCAAACGGGCTGAAGCCGGTGGTGGACCATATTCACAGTCTGGGTCTGAAAGCCGGCATCTACAGCGATGCAGGACGTAACACTTGCGGGAATTATTATGATAAGGACAGCCTTGCTCAGGGAGTGGGGCTGTACGGACACGACCAGCAGGACTGTGATTACTTCTTCAAGGAGCTGGGCTTCGACTTCATCAAGGTGGATTTCTGCGGCGGTGACGGACCGCAGAACAGTGAGCGCCTGACGCTTGACGAGCAGGAGCGCTACACTGCCATCGCACAAGCTATACGTAATACCGGACGAGATGACGTGCGGCTGAATGTCTGCCGCTGGAACTACCCGGGCACGTGGGTGTCGGAGGTGGCGAGCTCATGGCGCATATCGCATGATATCCGTGCCCGCTGGAAATCGGTGGCAGGGATTATCCAGGAGAACCTATATCTCTCAGCTTATTGCCGCGACGGCCGTTTCAACGACATGGACATGCTGGAGGTAGGCCGTGGCATGGGCAGGGAGGAAGACCGCACCCACTTCGCAATGTGGTGCATTATGTCGTCACCCTTGCTGATCGGATGCGACCTGGAAAAAATAGATGCTGAGACACTCAGCCTGCTGACCAATCCAGAGCTGATTGCCGTGAATCAGGATCCGCTCCACCTGCAGGCTTACGTGGCTGAGAAAATCGGCGACTGCTACTTGCTTGTGAAGGATATCGAGCAGATTCAGGGCAACCGCCGGGTGTTTGCTGTGTATAATCCGTCGGACATTCCCCAGCGTGCCGATTTTGACTTCAAGACCATCGACCTGGGTGGCGACATCCGGCTACGGGATATCCTCGACCGTGAGGATGCGGGCGTGGTGAGTGAGTCGATGACATTGACAGTGCCGGCTCACGGGGTCAAGATTTACGTTGCTACAGCCACCGAGCGGCTGATGCGCACCCACTATGAGGCTGAATGTGGCTATATATCCGACTATCAGGAGCTGCGCAACAACCGTGAGGCGATGACTGCTATCTATGAACAAGACGACGACTGCGACGGCGGGATGAAGGTGTCGTGGCTGGGTGGCACGCCCGAGAACGACCTGGTGTGGGACAATGTGTATGTGCCGGAGGACGGAACCTACACCCTGGATTTGCGTTGCGTTACCCCTGACGCGAAAACTGTCAGGCTGACCGTGAACGGCGGAACTCAGAAAACCATCGGTTTCCCCGTCACCAGCCATCAGTCTTTGAAGGTGAAGCTCAAGAAAGGACGCAACACCATCCGCGTGTTCAACAAGTCGTACCGGATGCCTGATGTCGATTACATGACGATAACAAAGGAGTAGCTGTTGGTTTTTAATCTGATTATTCTAAAAATTCGTGCTGCAAACTTAGAATGAATAATTCATGTGCTGATAAAAACTAAAATAAATTCAATAAATTCCTGTAATTCCTGTAAAATATCTAAATCCTAAACTCAAGTTATTTATATTTATGACAGTGCATATGAGTAAAAGAATGATAACGGCGCTGATGGCCGTGTGCCTGATTACTGCTCAGGCGTTTTCACAGAAAACCTATCAGGTCAGTCTTCCGGGTTCGAAAGGCACCCTGAAAGCGGTGGTTCATATCCCCAAGCTGAAATCGGGTGCGCGTTGCCCCTTCGTGGTGGTGATGCATGGCTTCACTGGCAACAAAAACGAGAAGATGCTCATTCAGATTTCCGAGGGACTGCAAAGCCGTGGCATCGGTTCTGTGCGTTTTGATTTCAACGGTCATGGAGAGAGTGACGGACAATTTGAGGACATGACCATCGGCAACGAGATAGCCGACTGCAAGGCAGTGATAGAGACCGTGAAGAAAATACCAGGTGTTGACCCCCGTCGTATCGGTCTGCTGGGCCATTCACAGGGTGGTGTGGTCACGGGGATGGTGGCAGGCGAGCTGGGTGATAAGCAGATAAAAGCGATCGTACAGCTTTCTCCAGCCGGCAATATCGGAGACGATGCACGGAAGGGAAAACTTCTGGGCACTCGTTTTGATGTCGCAAACTTGCCTGCTACCCATGATGTGTGGAATCATAAGGTGGGGCGTGATTATCTGAAATACGCCATCAACTGCGATATGTATGGAACAGCAGCCAAATATAAGGGCGCAGCATGTGTGATTCATGGATCTGCCGATAAGGCTGTGCCTTGTGAGTACGGCAAGCGTTTTGCCGATGGCTATGCCAATGCGAAATGGGTGCTTCAGCCTGGCGATGACCACGGGCTGAGCAAACATCGTCCGCAGACACTCCACACAATTTATTCGTTCTTCAGTAAAAATCTGTGATTTTAAACTTTTCACTATTCACTAAAAAGGATGCGTCATCAAAATGATGACGCATCCTTTTTAGTCTTATTGAAGTTGCTTATTGTCCTTCGATGATTACGCAGCGGTTCCAGTCGTTGTTGTCAGGATAAGGCTGAACAGTGTCGCCCAGTCCGTCAACCATGATAATCTGGCTTGCTGGCACACCTGCGTCTTTCAGAGCCTGTGCCACGGTCTCGGCACGCTTCTGAGAGAGCATGAGGTTACGGGTTGCGTTTCCAGTGCCCTTGTCGGCATAACCGGTAACGGTGATTTTGCCTTTCGGGAACTTCTTTGCCCAGTCGGCGATTCTTTGAATCTTTGCCTCTGGTTTGTTCGACTCGTCGAGATCGGTCTTCGACTCGAAGTAGTAAATTGTCTCTTTCACAGGCTCAACCTTTACTTCAACTGGTGTAGGAGGTGTTACCGGTGTAGGAGGTGTAACCACTGGAGGAGGAGCCACAGGTGTAGGCGGAGGTGTCACAACAGGCGGTGTTACTACCGGCGGTGTCGGAGGGGTTGGTGGTGGAGGAGGAGGAACCACTTTCTTCTCGATGATTGGATCGGGCTTGCGAGGAGCCTTGAAACCGAACTTGTAGGTCACACCGAGCTGAGCGGTCATCATCCAGTCGTCGCGGTTGCTGTATTTTGAGTTGAAGCGGTCGGACAATGAGTTCATATCCACTTCAAGACCGATGCTCCAGTTCTTTGCCACGTTAAAGTCGAAAAGAAGACCCACACGCAGGTTATGACTGTAGAGGTGCTCACGGCTCTTGCCTTCGCCCCATGCGTTTGAGGTGCTCTCGGCTGGCAGGTTGCCCGATGCCAGAATGCGGTCAAGGTCATCGTTGCCCCATGCATAGTTGAAACCAATACCACCTAACAGAATGACATCAACGAAATGGTGGTTGCTCTTCGACAGGATGTTGCTGAGGTTAAGCAAGAGGTCGATGTTGTAGTTCATGTAGTTGAACTTATAGGTGTCTTTGATGGACTTGAATCCACCTTTCGACTCCCAAGCGTTCAGATGGAGACGGGCTCCCACTCCGGTTCCGAAGAACCGTCCGAATCCGATACTTGCGGTAGGTGACAACAAGTCGGAGAACGACTTGTTGGTGAACGTGGTACCAAAACCGCCTTGAGCCTGGACGAACCAATAGGGAGCTGGTCTGTAGCCAAGCTGAAGCGCTTCCTGATAGTCAGCCTCGGTTGTCTGGGCTGACGCTGTCAATGTGCCGAAAAGAGCAACGGCCGACAGCAAGAATGTTTTAATTAGTCGCATAGTAATTAGTTGTATTTTTTGTTGAGATTTACCGTATGCATAGATTTAACGACCAAATTTATGAAATTTTAGTGGAAACTGCAAAAAATATTTAATTTTTATTTAAAAATTCGCTAAAATTCTTCTTTTTAACACCTCTTTGCCACTTTTTTGGATAGTATTAGTGGTATATTTGCAATATAATTGCTAAATTTGCGTAAAATTGTATTCAGAGGTTACAAACCTCTCTTTTTTCTTAGTTTTTTAAGATTATCATGTCAGAAATAATCATAAAACCCATCGGTGATTCCAAAAAGGAAATCAACCGATTCGTGAAATTCCACAACGACTTGTATGCCGACTGCAAATATGCGGTGCCGGAGTTGTATTTCGACCAGCAAAACACGCTGTCGAAAAAAAATGCGGCACGCGATTTCTGTGATGCCCAGCTCTTCATGGCATACCGCGACGGAAAGCCGGTAGGAAGGGTGGTGGCCATCATTAATCATAAGGCGAACGAGGCTTGGAAAAACAAATGCGTGAGGTTCGGATGGATTGACTTCATCGACGACATGGAGGTGAGCAAGGCTTTGCTGCAGACTGTTGAGCAGTGGGGTAAAGAGCGCGGCATGGAAGAGATTGAAGGTCCGCTCGGCTTCACCGACATGGATCCGGAGGGCATGCTCTATGAGGGACACGACGAGATTGGCACGATGGTGACCATCTACAACTATCATTATTATGTGGACCATATCCAGGCGCTCGGATTTGAGAAGGCAATCGACTGGGTGGAGTGGCGGCTGATTGTTCCCCGCGAGACTGGTGTGCCGGAGCGGCTTATGCGTGTGTCCGACATTGTGGAGAAGAAATATGGTGTCAGAATCAAGAAGTATAAGAGCTGCAAGGCCATCAAGAAAGCCTATGGCAGAGATATCTTCAAGGTTATCAACGATGCGTTCTCCGATTTGTTTGGCTATTCTGAACTTTCGGAAAAGCAGATTGACCAATATATCAACATGTATATGAGTTTTGTCGATCCCAAGCTCGTTTCGACCATCGAGGACAAGGACGGAAAGCTCATTGCCGTGGGCATCTGTATGCCTTCCCTCTCCGAGGCTATCCAAAAATGTAAAGGCAAACTCTTCCCTTTCGGATGGTACTATCTGCTGAAGGCACTCAAATGGAAGCATGTGAACCATTTGGAGATGCTCCTCATCGCTGTGAGGCCTGAATGGCAGAGCAAGGGTGTGAATGCATTGTTCTTTAAGGACCTGCTGCCTTATTTCATCAGTGGCGGATATGAGTGGTGTGAGACGAGTGTGGAGCTTGAGACCAACACGAAGGTGCAGAATCAGTGGATTTATTTCGACCGGAGAATCCATAAGCGCAGAAGATGCTGGAAAAAGAAAATCGACTAGAGTTACCATTTTCCCCGTCATCTGGTAGAGATGCGCTGTGGTGCGTCGTCTGGCTGAAAAAGTATGATAATCCAGATAATTTGGGAAAGAAAGTTGAATGTTTCCACAATAGAATTATCAATAAACAAGATTGACCGCCGGGCAAAAAGCCTGGCAATACTATGGCAGAAGAAAATATAAATAATGGTTTTTTTCAGGACGGTCAGCAGGAGACCGTTGATTATACAGATGACAATATAGTCCATCTTGAGGATATGGATCATGTCAGGACACGTCCAGGTATGTATATCGGACGTCTTGGCGACGGCTCCCACGCTGAGGATGGAATTTACGTCTTGCTTAAGGAGATTGTTGATAACTCTATCGACGAGTTCAAGATGAATGCGGGCAAACGGATAGAGATTGACATCACAGACGACAGGATGGTCACAGTTCGCGACTATGGCCGTGGCATTCCTCAGGGAAAGATGATTGAGGCTGTGTCCAAACTTAACACTGGCGGTAAATACGATTCCAAGGCATTTAAGAAGAGTGTCGGACTGAATGGAGTGGGTACGAAAGCCGTGAATGCGCTCAGCTCTGTCTTCACGATTGAGAGCTACCGGGAGGGCAAGGTCAGGAAGGCCACATTTGAGAAAGGTGTGCTTCAGACCGATGTGACTGAGGACAGCAACGAGGAGAGCGGAACGCTCATTCAGTTTGAGCCCGACGACACGCTGTTCCTCAATTATAAATATCAACCGGAATATGTGGAGACGATGCTCAGAAACTACACGTATCTGAACACCGGTCTGGAAATCTACTATAATGGCCGACGAATTATTTCCCGAAATGGTCTGAAAGACCTGCTCACCGACACCATGGACACGACTCCGCTCTATCCGATTATCCATCTGAAAGGTGAGGACATTGAAATCGCCTTCACACACACCAATCAGCAATACGGTGAGGAATACCATTCGTTTGTGAACGGGCAGCACACCATTCAGGGTGGAACACATCAGAGCGCGTTCAAGGAGCATATCGCGAGGACTATCAAGGAGTTCTACGGAAAGAACTATGAGTTTGCCGACATACGTAGCGGTATCATCGCGGCCATTGCAGTGAATGTGGAGGAGCCTCAGTTTGAGAGCCAGACGAAAATAAAGCTGGGTTCGCTTACCATGACACCCAACGGCGGTGTGTCGGTGAATAAGTTCGTGGGTGATTTCATCAAGACGGAAGTGGATAACTACCTGCATAAGAACCCCGACGTGGCTGAGACAATCGAGCAGAAAATCAAGGACAACGAACGCGACCGTAAAGCCATTGCCGGTGTGACCAAGCTGGCCCGTGAGCGGGCGAAGAAAGCCAACCTCCACAACCGCAAGCTCAGAGACTGCAAGTTTCATTACAACGACACGAAAGGCGACAGGCAGGAGGAGGCGTGCATCTTCATCACAGAGGGCGACTCTGCGAGCGGAAGCATCACGAAAAGCCGCGATGTCAACACACAGGCGGTGTTCTCTCTCCGTGGCAAGCCGTTCAACTGCTTCGGCAAGACCAAGAAGGTGGTATATGAGAACGAGGAATTCAACCTACTTCAGGCTGCGCTCAACATCGAGGATGGCATAGAAGGTCTGCGCTACAACAAAGTGATTGTGGCAACCGATGCCGATGTCGATGGGATGCATATCCGTCTGCTGATGATCACATTCTTCCTGCAGTTTTTCCCAGAGCTAATCAAGAAGGGGCATGTCTATATCCTTCAGACCCCTCTTTTCCGAGTCAGAAACAAGAAGAAAAAAATCAAGAAAGAAAATCTGAAAGAACTCATGAAGGATAAGCCCGATGATAAGAGTGACTATGTCACCCGCTACTGCTACTCTGAGGAGGAAAGGCTGCAAGCCATTGATTTGATGTCACCAGAACCTGAAATCACCCGCTTCAAAGGACTTGGAGAGATTTCGCCCGATGAGTTCCGTAATTTCATTGGACCCGACATCCGTCTTGAGCAGGTGACGATGCGCAAACACGACCAGGTGAAAGAGTTGCTTGAATACTATATGGGAAAGAACACCATGGAGCGGCAGAACTTCATCATCGACAACCTCGTTATTGAGGAAGACCTTCCCGATGAGGAGGAAGAGGAGATTGCTTAGTCTTTTATTGTTGTAACTTTTTATTCCAAAGTGATATAACTCCCTTTTTAATCGGACACACTTAATGTAAGTCCCTACAAAATGATTAAATATCAATAATCAAAACACAAATCGTAAATCGTAATTTTTTAAATCGTTTTTTTTAAATCGTAAATTTTCAAATCGTAAATTTTCAAATCGTAATTTTTTAAATCGTAAATTTTTAAATCGTAAATATCTTAATGAAACTCTTATTTCCTGGTAGCTTCGACCCTTTTACCAAAGGCCATGCCGACATTGTGGACCGTTCATTGCGGTTTGCCGACAGTGTGGTGGTGGCTGTCGGAGTTCATCCTACGAAGAAAGGGATGAACAGCCCGGAGGAGCGCAAAGCCCGGATAGCAAAGTTCTATCAGCATGAACCGCGCGTGGAGGTGGTTGTGTATGAAGGACTTACTACTGATTTGGCGGCGCATGTCCATGCTGATGCCATTGTCAGGGGTGTTAGAAATGTGACAGACTTTGAATACGAAAGGAATATAGCTGAAGTAAACCGCCAACTCACTGGAATTGAGACGATTCTTCTTTTTGCCGACCCGGCTTATGCTGCTGTGAGCAGCAGTGTGGTGCGTGAGCTGTTTTCCTATGGAAAGGATGTGTCTCAGTTTTTACCATAAGATTTCTTGATCAATTGGTTATCAGTTTTTGGTTATTATCCAATCGCCTATTATTTTAATTTAACTTTTGCAAGTATTTGAAAATGCTGATAATTATTAAGTTCTGTTTATTTTTGAGTGATTCTAATATCGATTTATCATCGACAAAACAATCGTCCACGAGCCTCAGGCTCATTAACTCCCATTTATAACTCCCTTTTTTACTACAGAAACTTGAATTATTTTAAAAATAAAGAAAACAATCATATAGAATGAAAAAGATAGCTTTATTCTTTGGATGCCTCCTTGGTGTCGCCAACATCTTTGCTCAGGAGGCGACAATCGACGAAGTGCAGATGCGGAAACTGCAGCAGGCAGAGTTTTTCATAAAAAATCTCTATGTGGATAAGCTTGACGATGAGAAGCTGGTGGATGCTGCCATCGAGGGAATGCTGAAACAGCTTGACCCTCATTCCACATTCGTGAAAGCCAAAGATGTGGAGAAGACAAATGAAAACCTGAACGGTAGTTTTGAGGGTGTAGGCATACAGTTTCAAATGGTAGAGGACACGCTTGTGGTCATCAAGACTGTAAGTGGAGGGCCCTGTGAGAAGCAGGGCATGCTTCCTGGCGACAGGGTGGTGTATGTGAACGACTCCACAATTGCCGGTGTGAAGATGACCAATACCGACATTATGAGCCGTCTTCGTGGTCCGAAGGGGTCTAAGGTGAAGCTTGGTGTGCTGAGAGCCGGCGTGAAGGGAATCAACACTTTCAATATCATCAGGGACAAAATCCCCGTATATACCATCGACGCATATTACATGGCTGCGCCCGGCATCGGATATATCCGTATCGACTCTTTCGGAGCCACCACGATGGATGAGTTCCTTGAGGCTGTAAGCAAGCTGAAAGCCAAGGGTATGGAACGCCTTATCATCGACTTACAGGGCAACGGCGGCGGATATCTTCAGACTGCGTTCCGCCTGGCAAACGAATTTCTGCCGAGTGGTGAGAAAATCCTATCACAGAAAGGCAACCGCCTTGCAGGAGCGGAGCAGGTGTATCATGCCGACGGCAACGGGACACTTCAGAACATCCCTGTTGTCGTGCTCGTTGACAGCTATTCGGCATCGGCTTCTGAAATCTTGTCTGGAGCGATACAGGATAATGACCGAGGGCTGATTGTGGGACGGCGCACATTCGGCAAAGGACTTGTGCAGCGGCCAATCGAGCTCGCTGACCATTCTATGATTCGTCTGACCACAGCCCATTATTACACCCCGACCGGCCGTTGCATTCAGAAACCATACGAACTGGGCGATGCTAAAAGCTATCAGAAAGACATTGAGGACAGGCTTAACTCTGGTGAGCTCACCAATATCGACAGTATTCATTTCGCCGACTCTCTTAAGTTTGAGACTCTGCATCTCGGACGAACCGTATATGGCGGAGGCGGCATCATGCCAGACTATTACGTGCCTCTCGACACGACCATCTACACAAAGCTTCATCGGGAGCTCTCTGCAAAGAGCTGCGTCAACGGTACGGTGCTGAAATTCATGGATAAGAACCGCAATTCGCTTGAGAAGAAATATAAGAAGAAAGACGTGGCGTTCTTCCGTGACAATTTTGTTGTGGATGAGTCGATGTTCGGCATTCTGAAGGCTGAGGCGGAGAAAGCCGGCGTGAAATACACCGAGGAAGAGTTCAATGAGTCGAAGCCGATGCTTGGAAAGGTGCTGAAAGCACTTGTGGGACGCGACTTGTGGGAAACCAGCGCTTATTATGAACTGTTCAACGACAACAACAATATCTTTGCAAAAGGGCTGGAGGTGATTCAGACCGATGAGCCGAAAACCATCACCCGCTGGATGCAATAGGCTTCTCTTCTTCTTGACTTCTCGTCTTCTTATTAATAATTAAATGTCCCAATAGCCAAATAAATCATAAATCGTAAATTATCAAATTGTAAATATAATCCATGATTTCATACAACACCGACAATGTGGCAATGCCGAAAATACCGAGGCGTGCCACTTCCGCATGGATTAAGTCCGTGGCGGCTTCCTACGGAAAGGTTGTGGGTGAGATTGCCTACATCTTCTGTGACGATGAAAAGATTCTGGAGGTGAACAGACAGTATCTCCACCACGACTACTACACCGACATCATCACTTTCGACTATACGGAGGGTGACACTATCAGCGGTGACATCTTCATCAGTCTCGACACAGTGCGCTCGAACTCCATGGAGCAGCAGACCGACTACAACGAGGAGCTGAGCCGGGTCATTATCCACGGCATTCTCCACCTTTGCGGTATCGACGACAAGGGGCCGGGAGAGCGTGAAATCATGGAGGCGGCTGAAAACCGTGCGCTGGCTATGCTCAATAAATAAATGGACGTTCAGGATTAGTCTCACGTATTTGTGAAAACACGCCAGACTCATTTCTCTATTAGCGCAATTACAAAATTGTCGTCCACGAGCCGAAGCCTCCTTAACCCCTGTCCCTCAGGGATATAACTTCCATCCGCAGGATTAACTTCCATCCCGCAGGGATTAACTCCCATTTAAAAAATTAACACCTTATAAAAACTACTAAATTATATGAGAATTATTTTATTGGCTTTGATGATGCTCCTGCCGGCACTTACCGTGGGAGCACAGCCCCGCTATGACTTCAGCCGGCTGAGAACCGAGAAGCTCAACAGGGGAGTGGTGGCGGTTCCACAGGCCGACGGAACAGTTGCCGTGACTTGGCGTACACTCAAAAGCGACCGTAAAGGGGAACCGTTCGACATCTATCGAAACGGCACGAAACTCAATAAAGAACCGTTGACTACAGGCGGCACTTACTTTGTTGACAGCACTCCTGTTCAGGGAGATGCCACCTACAAGGTGGTGGGTGGAGACGTTGACGGGGAATTTACATGTAAGGCTGGTTCGCCTAAGGGTTATCTTTCTGTGAGAATCGAAAAACCGGAGGATGGCTATACCCCGGACGGACGTAAATACACGTATTCTGCCAACGACGCGTCGGTGGCTGATGTGGATGGTGACGGACAGTATGAGATTGTGTTGAAATGGGATCCTTCAAACGCACACGACAACGCACACGATGGATTCACAGGTCCCACCATCTTCGACTGCTACCGAATGGACGGCAACCGCCTGTGGCGTATCAACATGGGACCGAACATCCGCAGCGGTGCACATTATGTGCAGTTTATTTTCTACGACCTCGACGGCGACGGCAAGGCTGAGTTCATCGTGAAGACCGGCGACGGCACCATCGACGGGCTTGGCAATATTATCGGACAGACCGGAGTCGATTACCGTGAGGGTGCCGAGGAGGCGATGAAACATTTTGAGGAGAATAAGGCGAAAGCGGAGAAGGAAGCGGCAGAGTGGGAGGCAAGGCGCAGAGAATGGGAACAGCAGCGGCAGAATGGCGATAATGGTCAGCGCAGGCAGGGACGGCCCGACGGACAGAACCGCCGACGCAGGGGACCTCAGATGTCCGGCACCCGTTACCCTAATGAGGGACGCATCCTCAAGGGGCCTGAGTATATCACCGTGTTCAACGGACTGACTGGTGAGGCGATGGACACCAAGCCTTACATTCCTGAGCGTGGTAACCTCCGTGACTGGGGCGACACGAACGCAAACCGGTCTGACCGTTATCTGGCAGCTGTGGGATATCTCGACGGAGAGCACGCTTCTGCTATCTTCTGCCGTGGTTATTACACCCGTTCCGTCATCGTGGCATGGGACTGGGACGGCAAAAGCCTGAAAGAACGGTGGACTTTCGACACGAACCAGCCTGAGTGGGCATCCTATGCCGGTCAGGGAAACCATAACCTCCGTGTGGCTGACGTGGATGGCGACGGATGCGACGAAATCACTTACGGCTCCATGGCGGTGGATAACGACGGACGGGGACTTTACAACACGGGATTCGGCCACGGCGACGCCATGCATCTCATGGCGTTTATCCCTGAGTCCGACGAGTTGCAGGTGTGGGACTGCCACGAGAACCGTCGCGACGGCTCCGACTTCCGTAACGCACGCACAGGGGAGGTGATTTTCCAAGTCAAAAGCAACACCGACGTGGGCAGGGCGATGGCTGCTGATATCGACCCCACCAATCCAGGCGTGGAGATGTGGAGCAGCGACAGCCACGGGGTCAGAAATATCAAAGGCGAGGTGGTGTCAATCACGCGTGACGCCGACGACCCGCAGCACGACAACACCATTGCCATGAACGGCAGAAGGCTTTCTGTCAATTTCGGGATATGGTGGGACGGCGACCTCTTGCGTGAGCTGCTCGACCGTGCCACGGTATCTAAATACGACTGGCAGAACAAGCAGGTGGTCGATCTGCAGAAGTTCGACGGCATCGTGTTCAACAACGGAACGAAGTCCAACCCTTGTCTGTCTGCCGACATCTTCGGCGATTGGCGCGAGGAGGTGATGGGGCGGAACCAGGAAAGCACCGAACTGAGAATCTATGTCACACCCCATCCCACAGACTACCGCATCAACTGCCTCATGCAGGATATTCCTTACCGCCTCTCCGTCGCCACGGAGAACGTGGCGTACAACCAGCCCCCGGAGCCCGGATTCTATCTCGGACCTGACCGGACGGATTACCTCAAATGAGTCTTTGGACTTTGAGATTATCATGCTTTTGTGTTTGCTAAATTGTATATTTGCCTGTCACTGAATATAATGCCGTTCGACAAAATCAAATTCAAAAACTGTTTTTTTGTTTGCTTATTTTCTCGCTAAATCGTATATTTGCAAAAAAATAGGTGTTTTCTATAAATATCAGGTTATGGGAAGGTATATCAACAAAGGTAATAAGTGGTTTAAAAGCTCACTAAAAGAAGAGTATGTGGATAAGACCGGACTTATCCGTATTGTGAATAACACTTTGTTGACCAGAAGCCGGTACAGTTGTGTTACCCGCTGCCGTCGGTTTGGTAAGTCGATGGCTGCAGAGATGTTATGTGCCTACTATGACCATTCGTGCGACTCCCGTGAGCTGTTCGACGGTCTGGAAATTGCCAAAGACCCTACTTTTGATGAGCACCTCAACAAATATCCGGTGATTTATCTCGACATGAGCACTTTCATGACGAAATATAAGGATGACACGATTGTTTCCCATATTGAGGAGGCGCTTGTAGAGGACATTCATGCGGCTTATCCCGACATACCTTTGAAAGAGAAAGACGACCTGATGGACTTGCTGTTCCACATAACAGACACAACAGACCAACAATTCATTTTCATCATCGACGAGTGGGACGCCATCTGCCGTGAGTTTGCGCCAGAGACAAAAGTCATGGAAAACTATCTGAACTGGCTCCGCCGCATGTTCAAGAGCGCGGACGGTCTCACGGTGTTCGCAGGTGTTTATATGACCGGCATTCTCCCTGTGAAGAAGTTCAAGACACAGTCAGCGCTCAACAATTTCATTGAGTATTCCATGGTGTCCCCGGCCGACATGGCAGGTTTTTTCGGTTTCACGAAAGAGGAGGTCAGACAGCTGGCGGATAAATACGGAATGAGTTTTGACGACCTGGTGAAATGGTACGACGGCTATCAGATAGGCGATGAGCTGTCTATGTTCAACCCTAACTCGGTGATGCTGGCACTCAAACGCGGGAAATGCGAGAGCTACTGGGCAAGAACTGGAGCAACTGATCTGGTTGAGGATTATATCCGATACAACTACGAGGGACTGCGCGACGACATCATTTTCATGCTCTCGGGCGGACATTGCAATGTTGATCCCGTGGGATTCCAGAACGACTTGTCGGAGGTGAACAGCCGGGACGACGTGCTGACTGTCCTCATACATCTCGGCTATCTGTCGTATGATTCCGAAGAGCAGAAATGCTATATTCCCAACTTAGAGGTATCAAAAGAGATGGAGACAGCCATCAAGTCGAACAACTGGAAAGAGGTCATCAACGCCCTCCGCCGGTCGGAGCAACTGCTTGCCGACACGCTCGAAGGTGACGAGGAGGCGGTGGCTAAAGGCGTAGAGGCAGTTCACGACGACAACATCAGCATATTCTCCTACAACACGGAGAACTCGCTCTCATGCGTGGTAAGCCTTGCCTACTACTATGCCCGCAATAAATATGTGGTACACCGTGAGCTGGCATCGGACAAGGGCTTCGCCGACCTTGTGCTGATCCCAAGCCACAACGTCAGCTCCCCTGCTGTAGTCATCGAGCTGAAAAAGGATGCCACTCCCGACGACGCCATCGCCCAAATCCGTTCCCGCGACTACATGGCTAAAGTGCGTGAGCATACGCCCGACATCCTGCTCGTCGGCATCAGCTATGACACACAGACAAAGACACACACATGTAAAATAATTCATAATTAAGTCAAGATTCTGATTTAGTTTTTACCGTTATGAATGAGATATTCCGTTGTTAATTCAGTCATCCGAATCAATTAGTATCGGCTGGGGGCGTGGACGTCCTGCTAATCAGAATGAAATATGTAAGACATTTATCAATGAACTATCTCTTTTTGATATCATCTGGGGTGAGAATCCAACTGTACTTCTTGAACCATCTCCAGACTGTTACCCGTGAAAGATTTGTCAGGTTCTGAATTTCAGGCTTGTCTAGTCCTATGCGGATAAGATAGCATACCTGCATCTGTTGTGCGGTGAATTTCCCCAATTTAGCAATGAGCTGGTTCTTAAAATCCGGGTACATCTCATCAACAGCCTTGTATAATTCTTTCCATTCTGCGAATGTCATATTCTTCCTTCCTGTTGATGATTGTTTCAATGCCATGATCACATCCTCTGCCTTTCCTTCAAACTCGGTCTGTTGTATCAGCCTGAGAAATAATTTGTTCTGCTCAATGTTCTCAGCCAACTTGAGTTTATGCTTTTCTAGTTCTTTTTCCTGTTCCTGAAGTTGGAATAAAACATATTGGAGTTCTATTTCTGCATTTTCAGTATCTTTAATAGCCTGCTCCTTTTCTTCTATGATTTGAGTTAATTCCATATTCTTTGCTTCAATATCATTTCGTAAGGTATCAGTTTCTTTTCTGGCGGATTTTAGTTTCCTGTTTAAAGCCACCATCTCTTTCAGATGCCGGTTCTTTTTTATGACTATGAAAACTAAAGATAATAAGACTGCTGTTAATGCAAGGGAAGCAATAATTATATTACGTTTTTGCTGTTTCTGTGTTTTCTCAATCATTTTAATCTCAGCGTTCTTGTCGAGATGATATTGGAACTGATTGTTGACAGTGGCCGCCAGCTCCTGACGCTTTCCCAAATCCAGTGTGTCACAGGTTCTGGAATAGATGTCCATGTAATGAATCGCATTCTTGTCATCACCCATCTTCCTATAGAGCAGGAACAAGTGCTTTGAGGCATCATAAACGGCAAAATTGTCCGAACCGTCATCTATTATCCGTTTAAAACAACTGATGGCGGAGTCTGTCTGATTAATAAACTCAAAATATGTACCCAAATTCAAATTCTCAAGATTACTGTTACTGTATGTCTCATTTGATAGGCTTTGTATCACAGAATAACATTTATCAGCCATGATTGTGTCCCCAATTGATGAATAGCTGCAAATCAAGTTGTATATTATCTCTCTATTAGTTGTAGTGTCTTTTTCGGATATACAGCCGAAGGCTTTATCAAACCATTTCTTGGCTTCCGTTAGGCTGTCTAAATATAGATATGAAACACCAATATGCATAATATCTATTGCCATATTTTCGTGAAGTTTCTCCGACAGTTCATATTCCTTCTTGGCGTAATACAGTGCTTTTCCGTAATCCTGGACTTTGTGTTGGATGAAACAAATATTGGAATATGAATTCCTCAGCAGCAACGAATCACATTCATCACCTAGCTCAACAGCGTATGAAATAGATGTGTAAAAATTATCAAGTGCCCTCGGCATGTCCTGAAGATCTCGGTAAACACTTCCGGCATAGTAGTAAGTTTCCTGTTTTTCCTGCCCGTTACCATTTGCTTCAAAATATAGGATCAATTGTTTGATAGTAATATCGGAGGTGGCGACAATATGGGCTTTGTCTTTAAGCCTTATGTTCAGCAAATCGTATTTCTTTTGTATATATTCACTCTCTCCTCTTATTTCAGTGTTGATGGAATCCAGCATGGCGAGGGCCTCAGTAGGATTTGTGTCTCCTACAGTTTTAATATAATTCAATCTGTCAATGGTTGTGTCATTATCATGGCAGCCAGACAAGATGATTAACAGAACTGTTATAAAACGACAACATCTTTTCTTCATATCCTTTTTTTATTTATTTTGCAAAAATAGGAATTTTATTTATGATATGCAAATCATTCCTGTTTCAGAGCGTTTCCAGGTGTGTTTCTCATAATATCGGCTGTGTTGTATTTGTGAAGTGTTGTATTTGTGAAGTGTTGTATTTATCTAATATACAAGATGTTGGAACTTGTTCTGCAGAACTGTCCTAAAGAAATTTTTGTTTCAGAAACACATTGAAACAAGAATTATTTGAAAATAATCATTACATAGATTATCTTTGCAAATAATTTTTTAACCATTTAATTCATATTATTATGAGAACAAAAATCTTTTTATTATCATGTGTAATTTGCCTGATGACAATAAACACATTTGCTATTGATGATGATTTAATTCCCGTTAGTTTAGTTCCCAGAAACATCACAAGTCCTATACCTGGACCACATAGGGATCCTGTGGAATCCTGCCCCGTATCATTGCAATATGATTGGGTGAACAATTCGTTACTGTTTTCCAGCGAATTGATAGACGCTTGCTCCTATTCTATATTTGATGAGGATGATGAGCTGTTATCTCAAGGAATTTTGGACTTTACTGATGAAAACACAGTATCTGTAAACTTATCAGGATTTAATGAATCTTACTATTTAATACAGATTGTGATTAACGGAGTCATTTATGAGGGTATGTTGGATTTCTGATTGCTTATAAAGGGCTTATGAGCATGAATCATAAATCATCTGGTATGTTCTTGTTGCAGATGGATCCGATATAAACGGCTACCGCCGTGTGACAGAATAAATATATCAAGATGATTTCTGAAAAATTTTTAATGTTATTTCAAAAGAGAGTGAATTCTTCATAAATAACAGATATGAGAAATACAATCATACAATTATTATTGTTGTTTGCCATGATTCCTTCATCATTCTGCATAGCGCAGACAGCAATAGCGTATTCCACCAATGCCCCGCGGGAAACTGACACCATCGTCAGGTGTGAGGCAGTTTATCTTCCAGCAGGTCCTGACGGTGAGGATGTGCTGTGGGATTTTTCAGGCGACATCTCAACAACAGACATCCATCGTGTGTATTTTACCTCTGACTCTCTTGGCAACCTGTTGTGCATGGAGCCGTCACGGATATTAAAATACCGGCTGACCGGTGATTCGCTGATGCTGACAGGCTATGAGACACGTCTCCGCAGCATGGCTTATACCCCTTCAATTTGTATGACTGCTTTTCCCTGTGGTCTTGGCGACACGCAAAGCGGTGAGTTCCGTGGCAGCGGTATGTACTGCCAGCGTCTTTCGATAGAGACGGAGGGAACATCATCATTTGAGGTTGACGGCTCAGGAAGCATCTGTCTTTCGGAAGGCGACACCTTGCGCAACGCCCTGCGTCTGCATTATCTGAAAACAGGCTCTGTATGGATGCATGAACCCGATGACACGACCGAAATCGACCCGTCGAAACGCCGTCAGGAGATAGAGGAACGTTATCTGTGGTATGTCCGCGGGTTCCGCTATCCTGTGTTGGAGACAGTCACAGTGACATTCTACGACAACTTGTCTCTGGTGTCAGAGCATCAGGAAGCCTATTTAAGCCTTCCCGATTGGCAGCAATGCCTGAACGATTCCGTCAACATGGAGATACAGGCTGCCGACTCACTGGCTCACGCTCAACAGGCCATGACTCCCAACATGGAATACACAATACAGTTGGACTCATCAGGACTACTGCGTGTCAACTACAGTGTGACAGCCGCATCCAACATCACATTCCTCATCTGCAATGCGATGGGCATCACGTATGTGAGTGCCTCCACCCGCAAGGAAGCCGGCAGCGGTTATACGGCGGATTTCGACTGCAGCGGACTTCTGCATGGCACTTATCTGCTTTATATCAATTGCAACGGTCAGGTGTACAGTGAGACATTTCAGAGATAGCGATGGAAAGGCTCTCCAACACTTCTGGTATTAAAAATCAACAGAGTCGTACAAAATAGTCACTGTATTGTGTGTATAGTCAGTTTTAATCATCAAATCATTCAAACAGACTTAATATGAATCATAATTCCACTCTTGTATCAAGGTCATGTGCTTTCATTGCACTGATTTTTCTGGTCACACCCGGAGTTTTCTCCCAGGATGTGGCCGTTCAAGGAGAATATGAGTTATACAGCAGCCAGTATCTGACGAGCCTTCCTTCT